>Ga0208872_1000200_pt1 | contig 53366 bp, 48 predicted proteins | sample CryBogCBH12Aug08_FD_185508 | JGI IMG/M metagenome (GOLD analysis project Ga0208872, IMG submission 185508) | Freshwater microbial communities from Crystal Bog, Wisconsin, USA - CBH12Aug08 (SPAdes) | ecosystem: Environmental > Aquatic > Freshwater > Lake | place: Crystal Bog, Wisconsin, USA...
GGACAGGCCCTTGCGCTCGAGTCGGGCGAGGATTTCGCCGGTGAGTCGGCGCTCAACGCCGTCGGGCTTGACAATGACAAAGGTACGGTCCACGGCGAAGCAATCTAACAGGTCGCCTTAGTGGCGACGGTCGAGCTTGAGAACCAGCGCTCGCACTTCGGCGACGAGGTAGAGACTTCCGGCGGCCACAATGAGATCGTCATCGCGCGAATGCTCGCGGGCGTGAGCGAGCGCGAGCGCCACGCTCGGGTGCACGCTCGCGACTCCCCCGGCGCGGCGCACCGCGTCGGCCACGACCTCGGCGTCCATGGCGCGGGGTGAGTCGGGTGCGGTGCAATAGAACTCGCTGAAGCCCGACGCGATGAGTGGTGCGACCATGTCGTCCACCTCGCGGCCGTTCAACATACCGAGCACCACGCGTCGACCTCCGTCGACGTGAAAGGCGCCGTCGAGCGCCGCGGCGAGCGCGCGCACGCCCGCGGGATTGTGCGCACCGTCCACGAGGATCATCGGGCGTCGCGCCAAGAGCTCGAGGCGTCCGGGCATGGCGGCGTGCGCGAGCGTGTGGCGCACCACTTCTTCGCCGAGCGCGCGGTCCAAGAACAGTTCCGTCGCGCACAATGCGGTGGCGGCGTTGTCGCCCTGGTGCCGTCCGTGCAGGGAGAGCAGGACGTCCTCGTAGGTGGCAAACGGCGTGCGCACGCTGATGAGTCGTCCACCAACGGCCACTTCGTTCTCGAGCAGTTCGAAGTCGACGCCGGCCAGGTGCAGTTCGGCCCCGAGCTCGGTCGCTTTCTCGCGGGCAATGGACACGACGTCGTCATGCGTGGTCCCGACGACCGCCGCTCCCCCGGTTCGGAAAATGCCCACCTTGTCGCGTGCAATGTGCCCGACGGTGGGACCCAAGACGGCGGTGTGGTCGAGGTCCACGTTGGTGAGAACACTTACGGAGCCGTCGATCACGTTGGTGGAATCCCACGTACCCCCGAGTCCCACCTCAACGACGGCGACGTCGACGCCCTCGTCGGAGAAATGCAGGAACGCGGCCACGGTCAATATTTCAAAACGTGTGAGCGAGATCCCGATGGCACTTTCGACGTCCGACAGACGCGACAAGAGCAACGTGAGGTCCTCATCATCGATGGGTGTTCCCGCCACGGCGATGCGCTCGTTCACGGCGTGAAGGTCCGGACTGGTGAACGTACCCACTCGTAGACCCGTCGCCCCGAGCAAGGCGCTCGTCAAAGTGCTCGTCGTTCCCTTGCCGTTGGTACCCGTGATGTGGATACTCGGATAGTCACGTTGTGGTTCACCAAGGGCAGCGAGTGTGTCGATGATGGGAGCGAGTGTCGGCACGCTCGCCCGATTGGGCGCAACCTTTTCAAAGTCAACGTGTGATTCGAGCCAAGCGAGAGCGTCCTCGAGTTGAGAAAATGCCACCGGTCAGCTAGCTCGTCGCGGGCGCGCCGGCTTGCGTAGTTCGTACTCGGGCTCGGCGTTCTTTCGTACGGCGTCGGCGGTGATGACACAACGCGCCACGTCAGAACGACCCGGGACATCGAACATCACGTCGAGCAACACGTCTTCGAGAATTGAGCGCAGGCCGCGCGCGCCGGTGCCACGCTCCAAAGCGAGTTCGGCAATGGCCACGAGCGCCTCCGGCTCAATCTCAAGTTCCACGTCGTCCATCGCGAGGATGGACTGGAACTGACGCACAAAGGAGTTCTTGGGTTCCGTGAGAACCGAAATCAACATGTCGCGATCCAACTGCTGCACCGCGCCGACCACCGGGAGTCGGCCAATGAACTCCGGGATAAGACCGAACTTGATCAGGTCTTCGGGCAGGACGTGCTGGAACAACGCCGCGTCAGCGGTGTGACGAGCACCCACGCTGGAACCAAAACCCATACCCTTCTTGCCGAGGCGGCGGTCGATGATCGACTCGAGCCCGGCGAAGGCGCCACCGCAAATGAACAGGATGTTCGTCGTGTCGATGGTGATGAATTCCTGGTGCGGGTGCTTGCGTCCGCCCTGCGGGGGCACGCTCGCCGTCGTGCCTTCCAAGATCTTGAGAAGGGCCTGTTGGACGCCTTCACCGGACACGTCGCGGGTGATCGAAGGATTCTCGCTCTTGCGCGCGATCTTGTCGATCTCGTCGATGTAGATGATGCCGTATTCCGCGCGCTTCACGTCAAAGTCCGCAGCCGTTAGCAACTTCAAGAGAATGTTCTCAACGTCCTCACCCACGTAGCCCGCTTCCGTCAGGGCCGTGGCGTCGGCGATGGCGAAGGGCACGTTCAGCATGCGAGCAAGAGTCTGGGCGAGGAAGGTCTTGCCACACCCGGTCGGACCGAGCATCAGGACATTGGATTTGGCGATTTCGACATCGTCGTCGCGTCGCGGCCCCGCCTGGACGCGCTTGTAGTGGTTGTAGACCGCGACGGACAGAATCTTCTTCGCGGCTGATTGCCCGATGACGAACTGGTCGAGGAAGGCCGAGATCTCACGCGGCTTCGGGAGTTCCTCAAATGACGTCTCCGGACGATCGCCGAGTTCGTCGGCAATGATCTCGTTGCAGAGGTTGATGCACTCGTCGCAGATATAGACGCTGGGTCCCGCGATCAGCTTGCGCACCTGCTTTTGGCTCTTCGCGCAAAAACTGCACTTGACGAGATCGCCGCCTTCACCAAATTTCGCCACGCTCACCTACCTCCGACACTGACCCGCCCGAAGCATCCTAGGAGGGTGGGGTCGTAAAAAGTGGTCTTTACTGACGCGCCGAGATGACTTCGTCAATGAGTCCGTACTCAACGGCCTCCGACGCGGTGATCACGAAGTCGCGGTCGGTGTCCTTAGCGATGCGCTCAATGCTCTGACCGGTGTCGTGGCTCATCATCTCGTTGAGGAGGTCACGCATGCGGAGAATCTCGCGCGCTTGAATCTCAATGTCCGACGCCTGACCACCGACGCCACCCCACGGCTGGTGCATGAGCACGCGCGCGTGCGGCAGGGCGTACCGCTTGCCCTTGGTACCCGCACCAAGAAGCACGGCGGCGGCCGACGCGGCCTGACCGAAGCAGAACGTGGAGACGTCCGGCTTGATGTACTTCATCGTGTCGTAGATCGCGAGCAGACCCGTGATGTCACCACCGGGCGAGTTGATGTAGAGGTGGATGTCCTTATCCGGGTCCTCGGACTCGAGAAACAACATCTGTGCACAGATCAAGTTCGCCACCGCGTCGTCAATCGGCGTACCGAGGAAGACAATGCGCTCCTTTAGGAGGCGGCTGTAGAGGTCGTAGGCCCGTTCGCCTCGGTTCGAGGATTCAACAACGGTAGGTACGAGGTAGTTCTGGACGCGGTGCTCACTCATCGTCTTCACCATACGCGCTGTCGTCCTCGGACTGATCAGTCTCGAGAAGAGCCGTGTCGATCACGGAACCCGCGTCGTCGACGTAGGTCACGTGCTCGAGCAACCACTTCGACGCCTTCATTTTCGCCACTTCGGCGTTGAAGGCGGGGGTGCGCCCGTTGTGATCAAGGTTCTCTCTGAGAACTTGCGGCGTGATCTTGAGCGCCGTAGCCGTGGCCTCGAGTTCTTCGGCGATTTCGTCCTCACTCGGCGCGAGGTCCTCCGCGGCGGCGACAGCCCGCAGAGCGAGATCAACGCGAACGGCGCGCAGAGCGTCCTCGCGAAGTTGCTCGAGCAGCTGGTCCGGCGTCTGGCCGGTCATCTCTAAGAAGTACTCGACACCAATGCCCTGTTGCTCGAGGCGTTGGACGAGGTCCTGGAGGCGCGACTGCACTTCCTGGTCGACCAGCTGGAAGGGAGCGAGTTCGGCGTCCACCAGTTCGCTCAGCGCCACCAGCACGTTGTCGCGACGGGCGATCTGAGCTTCGACCAGTTTCATGCGACGCAGCTGGTTCACGATGCCGTCGCGCAGTGCGTCGGCCGTGGCGTATTCGGTGTTCTCTTCGGCCCACTCGTCGGTGAGGTCGGGAAGAATTCGTTCCTTCACCTGCTTGATGGAAATGTGGAACGTCTGGAACGTGCCGTCGGGCATGCGACCCATGGCGTCGAGCGTCTCGCCGGCCTTCAGGCCGAGAATGGTTTCATCAACACCGTCCGCGAGATTGCCCGCACCCACTGTGTAAGAGAAGTCCTCGACGTTGAGCGGTGTGCCTTCCTGTCCGGCGATCACTTCCGTGTTGACGTCAATGACGACGACGTCACCGGTCACGATGGGTCGGTCAACGTCATTGAGTTCGGCGTCAGTTTCCAAAATGCGCTGGATCTGCTTGTCCACCTCGTCGTCGCTCACGATGGGCGACGGGATGGTGACGCGCAGATCGCCGTGACCACTGATCTCGACTTCGGGGCGAACTTCGACTTCGGCCTCGAAAACAACGACACCGGCGTCTTCGCCGGAGACGATGCTGAGGGTCGGCTGACTGATCGGGTCGACCAAGGTGTCCGAAATGGCCAGGGCGTAGAAGTCGGGCATCGATTCGCGGATGGCTTCCGAGCGCAAGACCGCAGGACCACCGATGTGCGTTTCGATCAACTTGCGCGGCGCCTTGCCCTTACGGAATCCCTTGATGTTGATTTGGGAGGCCATGGCCGCTGCGGTCTTGTCGATCGCGGTGGCGAGCTCGCTCTCGTCGACCTCGACAGTCAAGGTCACGTAGTTGTTTTCGGAAGGTTTGACGGTGGCACGCATAAGGAGAGCCAGCCTACCGGCCGACGCAGCCCACGCTGATTCAGATCATCACGACCATGCCGTCGGCGATGGCCCGAATCAGCTCGCGACTCCCCGCCGCGTCCGTGGCGGACGCTCGGAGAAAGGCTTCCGCCGTGATGCGACCGGCCGCGCGACGCCAGAAAAGAGCGACGGGAGTGGTTATTTCGACGGTCGGCACCTCGGCAATGCTCTCGACCGCCCGGGCGCGCCCGTCGTCGACGCGAATGGAAATCACGCGCGCGAGACGACCCACCAGTTGCAGCCGGACCGTCGTGCCGTCGGGCGCCTGTGCGCGACGACCAACGACGTACGGCATCGCGGCTTCGAACCGATTGACCACGATCTCCTCACCAGCTCCGTGATCATCCTGGGGCTCGGCGAGGGCGTCGCGAATGTCTTGCAAGTGGATCCAGCTATCGAGGACTCGCGTTTCCATGAATCGCACGTAGGGCACGTCACCCTCGGGGCTCCACGTAATCTCCTCCCACGCCGCCTCGGGCAATGCGCGCAGGCGAGCAATGGACGACGCGGCCACGTCCTCAAATTCACTGAGCACGTCGCGACCGGAGATCGTTCGGCGCTCGATGACAAATTTCTCATTGATCTCGCCGATGGGGTTCTTCACGTACCCGGGTAGATCGAGTTCCACATCCGGCACGAGATGCCCGGCCAGCATGAGTTCAAAACCAATGAGGTGACTCACGATGTCCTGAATGCTCCAACCCTCGCAGGCGGTCGGAGCCGTAAAGCGTGCGGGGTCCATCGTCCGCACGGTTCGGATGATGGCGTCCCACGTTTCTTCGAGGGCGTCAATGACCCATTCGTAGGGCACAGCAGTACTACGCGGACGTCGCGACCAAGGGCACCGTCGCGGGATCACCCGCGGTGCCGTCGGCGGTGGCCTGACCGAAGGCCGTGCAGTGCAACGTCGTGCACGACAGGCCGCCCACATTGATCGAGGTTTGGGTACTCGGGACGGCCAGCGCCACCGAACCGGTCACCGCACCCGTAATCGACACGCTCTCGGCGTACACGGCATCCTTGGTCGTCACTCCCAGCACGGTGCATGACGCACTCGAACACGAGACCGCAGAAAGGTTGCGCCACGTCGTACCGGCGGGCGCCGCCAGTGAGGCCGTCGTGATCTTGCCGGCGTTGTAGATACCAATCACGGGCTTCTTGCTGACGGACACGTTGGCAATGAGACAATGTGTCGCGTTCTCGCACGCGACCGAGGCATTCGCTGCGGCGTCGGTGAACGCAAACGTATTCGTCAAGATGTTCCACTTGCCCGCGGTGTATTGGTAGATCACCGCCGAGGTGTTCTTGGAGCTTTGACCCACACCGAGACAGAAACCGGTCGTCGGGCAGCTCAGCGACTCAGGTGCCGTATTCACCGCCGCCGCCGGGATCGCGACAGAGGACTGGGACCACGACGAACCATTCCACGACAACTTGTAGGGCGTCACGCTGTTCCCGGACAGTTTGTTCGTCCATCCGCCAATGCTGAAACACGAGGCAGCACTCGGGCAACTGAGCGACAGATCTTCGGATCCGGCCGCACCAGCGGGAGCGGGCAACGACTGGGTTGTCCACGTTGACCCGTTGAAACTGTCAGCGACCATATAGACCTTTGACGACGTGACCACAGCGAGGAGGACAAAACAGCGCGTAGCGCTCGCGCACGCGGCGGTGGTCGGAATCTCGAGCGTCACTCCTGAGGGTGGGGCAATTGAAGAGAGTGTCCACCCTCCGCCCGTGGTCGATCCCACGACGCCGGTCTCGGACGACTTCAGCGAAGTGCCGACCTGCGCCGAACCAAATGCAACGCACGTGCTCGCGAAACAGGCTCCCCCACTGAACTCGCCCTTCGGCGTGCCGGGCGTACTGCTACCGGTGGTGACGACCCACGTCGAGCCGTTGCCAAAATCCATGATCGGTACCAAGTTGGAACTCACTTCAGCGTCACCGACAAATTCACAACTATTCGCGGCGAGACACGCCCCGCCTAAGAGTTCGGGGTTTTGTCCACCTGCGGGACCGCTCAGAGTGCTGACACTCCACGTCGTTCCCGCGAGTGCGACCTCTACGCCCGCGGTGGATGACAAGGGGGAGCCCGTGAGGCCCACGCACGACGTCGCAGAGAAGCAGGACAGCGACTCCGCCGAGAGCCCGGTCAAGCTCTTGGGCACGCTCACCACCGCACTCGACCACGACGTTCCGTTCCAGCGACTGCCGACGATCACGTCAGTCTTGGAGGTCGAAGCGTCACCCAGCGCCGCGCAGACGGAGACGTCGGAGCACGACACATCATCGAGCATGAAAGCGGTGTAGGTGGCCGGCGTCGAGAGGACCGACGTCGTGAACGTACTTGCGGCATCGACCGTCGAGATGGCTTGTGATGTGCCGTTCGTGGTGTCCTGCGATCCGCCAAAGAGACACCACGTCGAAGACACACAGGACACGGAGTTGAAACTTTGGTCGACAACTCCGGCTGGCAGTGTCGGCAATGTCACCGTGGCGGACGACCCCGTCACGGTCACCACGAGGGCGGGTGACTTTGCGAGAGAGGTGTTGCCGCTTCCACTGATCTCACAGACGCCGCCGGCGCAGGAGACGTCGGTCACGCTTCCATTGGCCGCGGCGCTGGGCCACGTGACGGCCAGTTTGTTCCACGTGCCCGCGGTCTCCTGGAGGATGGCGGGATAACCCGTGGCATTCGCGCCGATGTAGTTCGCCACCGCCACGCAATCGGTCGCGTCCGAACACGAGATTGCGTTCCACGAATAATCGGTGCCGAGGGACGGGAACGGCGACGTCATAGTCCACACGCCCCCGCTCAAGGTGTCCACTTCCAACACACCGCCGTCGTTGGAACCAACGGCCGTGCATTCGGTCGACGTCACACAGGAGACGGTCTGTAGCGAATTTCCCACCGAAGGCCCCGCCGTCGTGAAGCTCAATGGCGTCACGGACCACGGAGCCGGCACGGCGCCGGCAACGGTGCCGGTCTGCAGCACCAAAGTGAAGGCCGCTGACGCAAACGCCAGTGACCGAATCAACCGAGGGATGTACCGCGATGGAGTGGGGCGCGACATGACGTATATCCCTTCGGACAGGTGTGGTGTATGGCTCAAACTACACAGCGCGCTTGCACATTGCGAGACCCAATTTCAGTTTTCGAAAGGTGAGGGATCAGACGTGTGCGAACATGGTGTGACGGGAAGTAGCGCAGCTTGGCAGCGCGCCTGCTTTGGGAGCAGGAGGCCGCGGGTTCAAATCCCGCCTTCCCGACCATTCTGAAGTATCGGTCGAGTGCACGTTCATCGTGGCACCGAGAGAGGCAGCGTGCCCCCGGCAGGAGTCGAACCCGCAACCTGACGGGTAGAAACCGTCTGCTCTATCCAGTTGAGCTACAGGGGCGCGCTCTCATCGTACCGACGGGTTGCGGTGTGGCGATGCCCCAACGAGAGCTCGACCCCGTATCCGTTTGCAGCCGTGTGCCGCGCCAATGGGACGCGTGCGAGCGTGTGACATACTGGAGAACCTTGGTGGGCGTAGCTCAGTTGGTTAGAGCGCCAGGTTGTGGTCCTGGAGGCCGCGGGTTCGACCCCCGTCGCTCACCCCAAGAAATCTCGCTCCGGCAACGGTGCGAGACGACTCGCCGACACGCACCTTCTTATAAATTTTCGCGTCAATGACCGCGAAAGGACGTGTAGATTTCGCCTAGTGCGCAACACTGCGTCGGTTAGCGATCCAATAAGGGGGACCCGTGACCATCGTCCGCGATTCGTTTTACATCAATGGTGAGTGGGTAAAGGCCACGTCCAGCGAAACGCTCGAAGTGACTTCCTCGGGCACCGGCGAGCTCTACGCCACCATTCCCGTCGGAACGGTGGAAGAAGCCAATAGCGCCGTCGAGGCTGCTGCTGCTGCCTTTTACGCCTGGAGCAATACGAGCCCGAAGGAGCGCGGTGAATTCCTCCAGCGCATCTCCGAGAAGCTCGCCGAGCGCGCCGACGACATCGCGTTAACGATCGCCAACGAAGTTGGCATGCCCCTCATGCTCGCCAAGGGCATCCAGGCCGGCATCCCGACCGCCACGTTCGCTGACAACGCGCAGCGCGCCATGGAATTCGCGTGGGAAGAAGAAGTGGGCAACTCCACCCTCGTACGCGAACCCGTCGGTGTCGTCGCCGCGATCACCCCGTGGAACTACCCGCTGCACCAAATCGCGAACAAGGTTGCCGCGTCGTTGGCCGCCGGCTGCACCGTCGTGCTGAAGCCGAGTGAAGTGGCCCCGATCAACGCTTTCATTCTCGCCGACATCATTCACGAGATCGGCCTGCCGAAGGGCGTCTTCAACTTGATCACGGGCCTCGGCCCGGTCGTGGGAGAAGCGATCGTCGCGCACCCGAAGACCGACATGGTGTCCTTCACTGGATCCACCCGCGCGGGCAAGCGCGTGATGGAGATCGCGAGCCAGATGGTCAAGCGCGTGTCGCTGGAACTCGGTGGCAAGTCCGCCAACGTCATCCTGGAAGACGCCGACCTCGAGAAGGCCATTCCGGACGCCATCTTCAAGTGTTACTTGAACTCCGGTCAGACCTGCTCGGCGCTCACCCGCCTCGTCGTGCCCCGCGAGAAGCTCGCCGAAATCGAAGACCTCGCGGTGGCCGCAGCAGCGGGATTTGCGCCCGGCGACCCGATCACGGGCGCGAGTCTCATCGGTCCCCTCGTTTCAGCGGCACAGCAGCAGCGCGTGCGCGACTACATCACTAAGGGCATCGACGAAGGTGCGCGCATTGTCATTGGTGGCGTCGAAGCGCCCGAGGGCCTCGAAAAGGGTCACTACGTTCAGCCGACGATCTTCTCCGATGTCCGCAACGACATGACGATCGCGCAAGAAGAGATCTTCGGTCCCGTCTTGTCGATCATTCCGTACGACACGGAAGAAGAAGCCATCAACATTGCCAACGACTCCCTCTACGGCCTCGGCGGTGGTGTGTGGGCCGGCAGTGACGAAAAGGCCTTCGAGGTCGCACGCAAGATCCGCACGGGTCAGGTCGAGATCAACGGTGGTTCCTTCAACATCTTCGCTCCGTTTGGTGGCTACAAGCAGTCCGGCATTGGCCGCGAGCTCGGTAAGTACGGATTCGAGGAGTTCCTCGAAGTGAAGGCAATTCAGCACAACTAGTCGCACGTCGACAACAGCACAATGCCCCGGGCTCTCTGTCCGGGGCATTGTGCTGTCCGGACTCGCCGACGGTTCGGCCCGAGCAAAGTGCCGTGTTTTCTCGTGTGACGGAAATCGCCGAGACATTTGACTAGTTTCCCTTTCGTGAGGCGACGAGGCGTTGTGGCCTCCTCGCGGAGGGGATGTTTGTCATGGCCAAGAAGTTCACTCCCACGTGGATCGGCCGTGGCGCCGCTCGGGCGATCATTGGGGCGCTCGTGGTGCTGAATGTTGGTGTCGTCACGGGCGGGCTCCGCGCCGGCGCAGACACTCGACCCATCGTTGGTATTGATGGTCCGACCGCGATCGCCACGAACTCGGCGGGCGACATTTTTGTCGCGAGCTATAGCAACGCAACAGTGCTTGAAATTCCCGCACACACGGGCGTTCACTACGGCATCATGATGTCCGCCGGCGTCCCCACAGTTCTCCTCAACAATGTCGAGGCGTTGGGACTCGCCGTCGACAAGAGTGGCGACATCTTTGTGTCGGAATCCGCGACGAGCACCACGCCGGGCATCAACGTCATCGCGGCGATGACCGGAAAGATCTTTGGCGTGCCCGTGAATGCCGGGGAATACGCCCTACTGTTTCCCGATCCAGTCAATCCTGGTCCGCTCTTCATCGATGGTGCCGGCGACCTCTATTCAGTGAATTTTGCGAACGTGGGTTTGAGTTCGGTCGCCGGTATTGACGTAACGGCCCCGAAGGCCGCGACATTATTCGGCATGAACGTACCGGCCAATACCCCAACACCGATCGCGGGCCTCGGCCAACTCCGCCCTAATTACCTCACGGGCTTGGCGAACGGAACTCTGTTCTTCGACGCGTTCGGAGCCTCTGGCATCTACGCGCTCTCCCCCACCACCACGACCGTTCTCGGTGTACCCGTTGTGGCGAATACGCCCGTGTCGCTACCGCAATGGTCGCCATCGGCCAATGCCTACGGACTGGCAGTCGACGCCGCAGGTGACTTGCTCGTGGGCGCGAGCTCCACGGGATCACCACAGTCGATCTCCGTGGTTCCGAATGTTCCTCCGGTCTACGGTCAGCCCGTCGCGGCCGAACCTCTGCTGTCCTCAGCGCAGAACATCTCCGTGTATGTGTTGACCGTTGACGCGCAAGGCAACGTCCTATACGCGAGCGCATTTGGTGATGACGTGGGCGTCATTCCGAAGTCCAGCGCGACGATTTTCGGTACCGCGCCCGGAGCGACGGTCCTCCCCCTGACGCGGACATTGACCACCCCCACAGGGGTGGCGGTCGATTCCGCTAACGACGTCTTCACGTTGAACCAAGGAACCGGTGAGATCACGGTGCTCGCCCCCGTGACCCGGACCATCTTTGGTCAGCTCTTTGTCGCCAACGAGGCGAGCAATTTGCAGATCACGAGAGGCCTCGCCGATCACGAAGGCATCACCGTAGATGCAGCGGGTGACTTGTACTTCACGAGCGCCCTAGGCATCGACGTCATCGCACCAACGGCCAAATACATCGACGAGGTCTACTGCGCCGCGAATCAGGTCACCACTTTGGTGTCGAGTGTTTCCTATGCGTACAGTCTGACGACCGACTCCTCGGGAAATCTGTACGTCAGTATTGAAGCCCCCGGGTCGATGTCCCACGTGGACGTGATCGCACCCAACGCGACGACCATTTTCGGCCAGAGTGTCGGGGCGGGCACGCCCGTTGCTCTGACGGCGACCGGCAACGAAAACAATGTTGCGGGAATCGCCTTTGATTCGTCGGGCGACCTGTGGATCGCCAACGGGGCCTCCAATACCGTGAGTGTGGTCTCGAAGGCGGGCAGCAATCTTTTTGGTGTCAGTGGCTTCACCGCCAACAAGCTCAGTGCCTTTGCACCATTGTCCACCAAAGTCAGTAGCCCATTAGGGATCGCCTTTGATCCGAACGGCGATCTCATCGTGACGAATTACGGATTGGGCACGGTCATCGCGATGGCCAAGACGACGGGCGTGCTCTATGGCATGTCGCTGACCGCGAATGCGGTGAGTCCACCCTTCCAGGACTTTCAGCAGATGTCCCACCCGGTCGGTGTCGCCGTCGACAGTGCGGGCGACATCTTCGTGAGCGACGTGTCGAATAATTGGCTCACGGTCGCTCCGCCGAACGGTATCGCCGCGCCCACCCACGTCACCGTCACACCCGGGCTCTCGTCGCTCACCGTCTCGTGGACGGCGCCCACCAACACTTCGCCGTGGTCCATCACTTCCTACACGGCTTTTGCTTCACGGATCGGGGGCGAATGGTCGTGCACCACAGCCAGCGCGACGTCGTGCACGATCCTGGGCGTGGACGGCTCGAAGCCCGTCAACGTGTTCGTCTACGGCACATCACTGATCAACGGCGGCGCACTGAGCACACCCACTTCGGCGCAGTCGTATTCCCCCGCCGCTGCGCCCACCATTACGTCGGTAACCCCCTCGCCGCACGCACTCAAGGTGAAGTTCACGGCGCCGACATCGACCGGGAACACGTCGGTGACGGGGTACCAGTACTCGTTAAACGCGGGCGCCTCGTGGGTGAATCTCAAGGGAGCCTCGATCACAACTTTCACGGTGACCGGTCTCACCGCCAAGCACACGTACAAATTGACCTTGCGGGCCGTCACGGCGGCCGGATCGGGATTGTCGAGCGCCCCGAGAACTGTCAGCACCACGTAGTCCACTCACGACGGACAGCCCGCGCCGTTCCACAACGGCCCACGCAGAAGGTATAGACTCCTCGGTGCGCCGATAGCTCAATTGGCAGAGCATTTGACTCTTAATCAACAGGTTCCGGGTTCAAGTCCCGGTCGGCGCACCAAGCAGGATTAACCCTTTTGAGAGAACACCCCGACGCTCTGCGTCGGGGTGTTTGTTTTTCGATGTTGCCGAGCGAGTGCAAAGAGCCGTGCATAGTTATTCCCTTTCCCGATACATCGTTTCCCGATATAGTCACACCATGACCCAGGTATTCGACAACGATCTCTCTACCGCGCAGTTGGAGAGGCCCATGCGACTCGTTGACCGCGTGGCGTACGTGTTCCTCGCATTTCTCCCGGCGGTCCTCCTACTCGGTGGGTCCGGTCTCGCGTTCGTCGCGCTGCGCGACGCCGCCCTCGCTGGCGCGTCCGGTGGTTGTGGAGGCGGCTGATGGAGTCGACTCGACTCATCGCCCGGTGGCAGCGCACGACGATTCTTCTCACCGTTGTGCCGCTGATTCTTTTTGCGGCACTCGGACGAGATGGTTCCTCACGCCCGTGGGTGCTCGCCGCGTGTCTCGTGATCGGTAGTTCAACTCACGTGGCGGCTACGGGTTGGTTCCTCTTCGAACCCGACGTGCGATCAATGGCGCGACGCCGCTGGATGCGCTTTGTGGTCGTACCAGTTGTACTCGTGGTGGCCTCGGCCTGGATGGGGGCCAACGCCCCGACTCGCACCATCGACCTCGTCTTGTGCGGCTTCTTCTCGTGGCAGTTTTTCCACTTCCAGAAACAGAATCTGGGAATCGCGGCGCTGATGGCGTCGTCCTCGGGAAGTCCCTCCCTATCCACACGCGAACGACGTTGCGTCGTCCTCTCGGGTGTTGCGGGGATCTTCGGCCTTCTCGGTCACCCTTCTCTACTGCAGCTACCTCTTCACTCTGCGATCCCTGCGTTGTTTGAAGTAGGCGCTGTCCTCTTTGTCGTGTGCTTGGTCGGAGGAATTGTGACTCTCTATCGTCGTAACACGTCCGAGCGACCGCGCATCTTCGTTATTACCTACGTGGCGGTCCTTATGTTCAATGTTCCGATCTTCCTCTTCAGCTCGCCGTACGCGGCCGTTGGAGGCATGACCGTGGCGCACGGATTCCAGTACCTCTTCATGGTGGGCAGCGTCGTTGGAGTCTCGGTGCGACAACGACGACGATGGGAACGGGCCACGGTCCTGTCGAACGTCCTGATCTTTGGCACGGCAACACTGGCGATCGCGGTTCATCTTCACGATGGCGACACTCTCGAAAAGGCGGTCTACGGCGCCGCGATAGGAGTGACAATGGCGCACTTCGTGATCGACGGTGCCCTCTGGCGACTCCGGGAACCCCGAGCTCGACGTTTCATGGCCACGCGTCTGCCGCACTTGGTGTCCTTACCACCCGACGTCCTCGTCACTACATCGCCCACCGATATAGGCTGAGTCAGTGACGCCGACGACCGCCCCCGACGATTCTCTCGGCAGCTTCGGGCGCTACGCCGGTCCGGCCACACTCATTCTCTCGTCACTCGCCGACGGCCCCAAGCACGGCTACGCGCTGACGAAGGACATTGAGGAAATTGCGGGCGTTCGCCTGGCACCCGGCACGCTCTATGAAGCCCTCAGTCGTCTCGAAAGTCTTGGGTTGATTCAAGCGCTCGCCGCTGAGGACCGGCGCAAGCCTTACGAACTCACAGCGTCGGGGGCCGTCGCGCTGCGAACCCACCTCACCTCGCAACGACGGCTCGTGGACGTAGGCCTCAAACGATTGGCTGGCAATTGGGGACCGGCGTGAGCGACGAGCGTCGGGCGCGGCGCCTTACCCGTTCGTATCCCCGCGCGTGGCGCGAGCGATACGGCGAAGAGTTCGAGTGTTTACTCGCGGACCAGATGCGTGACGGAACGTTCACAACGGTTCAGACCCTCAACGTTCTCGCCAATGGGTGTCGGGCACGAGCCACCGCTGTCGGACTACGGAGCGCGAACAATGCTCGCGCTCTCCACAACTGGAGTCCCGTCTGGCTAGCGATCTCGTCGACCGTATTCCTCGCATTCGGCTCCGCCGTATGGAGCCAGCTCACGATTGGATGGCAGTGGGCCCAACCGACTGCCCTGGGTACCCGTGGCGCCATGTGGGTGATGTCGCTCTCTATAGCGTTCTTCCTGGTCATCACACTGTGGGCGGGCGCCACGTTTGTCATCCACGCGTGGCGACACCGCGTCACTTTGCTGGCGAGGCGCACACTCGCCGTCGGCGCTTCGCTCTTCATCGTGGGTCTACTCGCTTTTGTTCTTGGGGCCATTCACTTCTCCCAGCACTGGCCGGGTACACATGGTCACCCGTGGTCGGGTCGCGGGATCGTCCCCGGTGGTGTCGGCGCATTCGCGTGGTCGGCGACGTCCTCGATCACGGCATATTGGATGCACCCGACCGCCTTATCCCATTTCCCGGCGACGGAATTGATGTGGATGATTCTGAGCCCGGTCGCGCTGGCGACGGCTCTCGTCGGACTCGGTACGGTCGTGGTCAGCGTTCGTCAGCACACGGCCTTTTCGGCACCTTCGGTGTGGTGGATGCGCGTCGAGAGTGCCAACATGTTGGTCTTCTTGTTCGGTGCGCTCTGGTGGCTCATGGATGGAGACGCGAGTCCTCGCAACCTCTTTCACCGAGGAATGATCGATGTCGTGGATGTGGTCATGATGACCGTGAGTTTCGCCTGGAGTGTCGACACATTCCAACGGTGGCGGACTTCAGACACACCCGTCGTGACTCTCTAGGTCGCCGCTGACCTTTATCACCTGATAATTCATTCTCGTCGACCCCTCCCTTACGGAAGGTTGTTGATCGTCGCGATCACCGGATCATTGGGTTGCACGTTGTACGAGCACGTCGACCGAGCGCTGGGGCTGAAATTCCACACGAGAAACATGGAGACTCCGACGTCGGGCTGCACAAGTCCCTTGACTCGCCCGGTACCGGTCTCGTACAGCGGGGCTCGCCACGAGAGAGTTGGTGGAGGGAAGTACTCGGCAAGCGCGACGGTGTGCACGAATGACGCGCGTTGGGTGAGGAGAACTCCCGGAACGTACGACGCACCCCGGCGATCCGTCGCCCAGGTTGCACCCGACGTCACGTAACACGAGGCCCCGCTCACCAGAGGAAGTCCCGTGATCGCGGGGGGAACAGAGCGTGGCGATGGGACGAAGCCGCAACCCACGAAACTCCCCGTGGTGGAAGTGGTACTGGATGGCCCACAGGCCGTCAGTCCAAACTCGCTGTCAATAATGGGTTTGTTGAGCGTTCTCGCCTGGACCAAACGTTCTGGGAGATTGTTGAAATTATTGACCGCGAAGTCAGAAAATCCCCCGGGCATGACAACTCGAGACTCATCGACGGGAAGGTTGACGGCGTTGTCGTACGCAAAATTGTGAAAACTTAAGACGTCGATACCCGAGCTCGCGCCGACCATCGCGTAGTTGTCCCCGCTGAGACCGCACTGACCACTGCCCAGTGCGCCTTCTTCCACCAAACTGCCGGGATCGAGTGAATGAATCAAGCTGCCGATGACGTCAAAGAAGTGCGTCAAAGCACTCGTGGCGGCTACTGAATCGGCCCCTGAGCAACTTGCTCCGGCGCCGTTGTTGCACTGGGCGAATACTTTCACCGGACCTCCGAGGCACCGATCGGCTTCAGGTTCACCGATGGGCTCCCACATACTCACCGCCGGCGACGACGCGTATCGCGCCACCACCGCGGCGACCCACTGCGAGTAACTCATGGCGGGTGTCTCCGCAATGCCGCTCGGTAGCAACAAACTCCGTACCGCCGGACTTGCGTAGCCCACGCCCGGTGCATTCTGAAACCACGACAGATCTTTCACTCGACCGTCGTCGCACGCGCCCCACTCGTCCGCAAGAACGGGGATGACGTACACGTGACTCTCCGTCGCGGCTTGAATAACGGTGTCTAACGGGGTCCAATTCACACGATTCGTTCCGCGCGCTTCGCCGATCGTCGTTTGAAAGGCATCGAAGCGAACGACGGAGCCAGGAGCCAGCGACGTAAAGAAACTCCGTACGCCACTGGCGAATGTTTGGTGGGGAGCAATCGTCGAAAAGTCGCCACCGCAACCTTGATTGATAGCCCAATCGGTCCCGAGACTGAACGTATTGAAACCGTGCAGCAAGACCGGCCCACCATTGACCCATAGCTGAGTTCCACACGACTCGAGTGACTGAATGGAACTTGTCAAAATAGGCGCCGCCGCGGGCGCCGCGCATAAAAGTCCCGTGTTCGATGCGGAGATTGAAGCAGACCCCCCTCCGGTCCTCACCGTCACGAGCACCGGACCAGCTGTCGAGAACGTCGGTGAAGTCACCACAATTCGCGTTCGCTCCGGATTTACCGAGACGGAAGTACCGGTGAGTCCATTGAAGTACACCTGGGCGTTAGGCGAAAAATTGCTTCCCATGATCGTCACCGGTGTCGGCTTGGACATGTCGACGGCGATCGGAGAGACTCTCGAGATCGTGGCGACGCCGTGGGCCTGTAGGCCAATAGGCACCATGACGATAGTGAGCGCCACCGCGACGAGAAAACCGAGAATAACCCGATGCGAGATGGTGAGTTCTTGGCGGATCCTTCGCATCTACCACCACTTTCAACGCGGCGTACGAGCTGATAGTAGCCGTCAAAAATGCAAATAACAGAGAAGAAATTTTCGTCATTACCACCAAAGGACTAAGGACCTAAAGATAATTTCTCGCCCAGAGCAGTACTAACTCAACGTGTTCTCATCAGTCAAAGATCTCAATACAAAGCCGTTTGGTGGGCAAATACACGTATATGTTGAGAAATATTTCTCGTACGACGTCACGGCAAATTCGCGGTGTCTCGAGCTTCCGGATGTGGGGTCACCACGCGCACCAAAAGGCGCGCCCTTTCGAGCGCGCCTTCTGGGAACGGTGATGCGTGAGCGGCTACGGGAGGCTGTTGACCACCGAGATCACCGGATCATTGGGTTGAACGTTGAAAGAACACGTGGATGTGGCTCCGGGGTTGAAGTCCCACTCCAGGAACATGGAAATCCCGACCGTCGGCTGGGCCAAGCCCGTCACCGCTCCCGTCGTTGGGGAATAGACCGGCGCCTGCCACGACGTGGTTGTGGGCGGCGAGAACTCGCTCGTCGCAATTGTTTGCACGTAGCTGGCTCGCTGCGTCAGCGACACTCCCGGATAGTACGACGTACCTCCGTTGAGAGTCGCCCACGACGACGAGTTCCCGACGTAACAGGACGCACCACTGATCAAGGGCACGCCGGTGATTGCGGCTGGGGTGGACGTCGACGACGGCGTGACACCGCATCCGATGTAACTACCAGTCGTTGACGTCGTCGCGGTCGGACCACACGCCGTCATGCCGAATTCGCTGTCCACGATCGGCTTGTTCACGACACCCGCCTGCAACAAGCGCTCGGGGGCATTGTTGTAGTTATTCGACGGTGTCGACACAAAGCCACCAGGAAGGATCGTCCCCGATCCGTCGGTGGGCAACGTCACCTTCCCGTCGTAGGAATAGTTGTGATAACTCAACACGTCGATACCGCTACTCGCGCCGACCGTGGCGTAGCCGAGCCCGCTGCTGCCGCACTGACCACCGCCCAGAAGCCCTTCTTCAACGAGACCGCTCGGATCGATCGAGTGAATTAGACCGCCGATCGTATTGAAGAAGCTCACGAGTGCACTCGTCGCTGCCGCCTGTTGGGTGCTGTTGCAACTCGCACCGGCATTGTGGTTGCACTGCCAGAACGACCCAACCGGTCCGTAGAGACACGTGTCGGCTTCGGGCTCGCCAATCGGCTCCCACATGCCCAGGGCCGGTGAACTCGCGTAGCGCGAGACGACGGTCGACACCCACGATTGGTACGACATCGCGGGCGTTTCCAAAATGCCACTTGACGACAAGAGACTGCTGGACGCCGTGTAGCCGTATCCGTCGCCGGGCGTGTTGTTGTACCACGCGAGGTCCTTGGTCTCGCCGTCATCACAACTCCCCCACTCGTTCGCGAGAACGGGAATCAGATAGATGTTGTTCGCGGCAGCTTCGCTGAAAATCGTATCGAGCGGTGTCCAGTCGACGGTGCTTGTTCCACGGTCCTCGCCAATCGTTGTCTGGAATGCGTCAAAGCGCACCACGGAGCCGGCCGGCAACGAAGAGAAGAACGTGTTGATGCCACTGGCGAACGTCTGGTGGGCCGCGATCGTGCGGAAGTCGCCACCGCAGCCTTGATTGAGGCCCCAATCGGTTCCGAGGCTGTACGCAACAAAACCGTGCAGCTGCGCCGGTGCGTTATGTAGCCAGAGTTGCGTTCCGCAGGCCTCAATTTGATTTGGGCCTGCCGAAAGAATCGGTGCGCCACTTGGCGCGTAACAGAGCAACGACGTGTTGGTTGAGTCAACGGTTGTCGTTCCGTCCGTATTCTGCACGTCCACCACCGCCGGGCCGGCCACCGACGCAACGGGTGGCGTGACGGTGATAGTCGTCCCGTCAGAACTCACCGACACGCTCGTTCCCGGCACGCCGTTAAAGAGGACGTTCACGGAACTCGTGAAGTTGGTTCCGGTAATCGTGACGGCGGACGGACTCGAGAGCAGCGTGGCCTCGGGTGAGACCGACGTAATTTGACCGGCAACGACATCCGCACTCGCCACACTGGGCAACATGACGCTCACCATGATGGCGGTGATCGCCAGGGTTCCCACGTGGAGCTTCCTTGCGGTAACTCGGTTGGCATGCACACGCATGATCCACCTCTTCCAATAGTGACCCTTATGGTTCGGAAGATAGCGAGTTCTTACGCCAATATCAATCAGAAATAACTTCTACATTTAAAGAAAATTATGTGACCGCAGTCCCAAATGTTTTTTCTCAACGAATTTTCAAATTTTATGAAAATGAAGTCTTTTCAAAAAGACCGATCCCCTGCGATTGCAGGGGATCGGTCCGAATTGAGTTTGGTATTACAAAATTAAATTCAGCCACCATTGCCGGCAGCCACGTAGGTCCGACACGGCTCCCCACGTAATGCTCCACACGCAGCAACGGGTAATACCGTCGGGTTCGACACTTGCTCGACGACTAAAGCCGAAGATTGTGCTCCACCCAACGAAATGGTGTCGACGACGGTACCACCCGTTGACGGCGTCGCGAACGTCCACGACGCGTGGTCACCGCCAGGTGCGGAGATCACCACACGCAGACGTGTGCCCGCGGGAAACACGTGAGCAATCGGATCCAACGGAATCCGAACAAGGCTGTAGGAACCTGCAGGGAGACTGCTCTGCTTGTTGGCCAAGTACGCGGGCACCGGGTGCAGGACGGTCGAACTCGGCAACGTGTACCGGTCGCTGGCCCGCAACTCACCCGTCGCGACGAACATCTCTTGGCCGTTGGGACGGACTTCAGTGATCGTGGCTTCGAGGTCGGTGTCGAGCGCCGTGGACTTCAAGTAAAGATCCAACGACGCGGGTCCGTCGATCGTCGTTTGCGACGAGAAGGCGGGAGTCACAAAACCAACGCCGTTCGTTCCCGTCACTGGCTCCCACTCGTAGGGCGGCTGAGCGTTCCAAGGATTTCCTGATGGCAGATCCGTCGCCGGACGAGCGCTGGGATCGGGGTTGAACGACGTCGAACTAGCCGATCCCGCTGAGGCGTTCAACGTTCCGCCGCTGCCCAAGTACAGGCGCTGAATAGTTCCCGTAGTGGGTGGCCAGCTCGCGAAGCCCTGCTCTCCTGTGGGTTCGAGTGTTCCCGCACCGAGGGCGCTGCCGCCATTGTTGTAGAGGACGCGAACCCGGGGATCATTCGCCACGAAAGCGGCCCTCGCCTTCGCGAGATTCGTGATGGTCTTAAAGCGCAATGCCGGCAGGGGCATAACCGAGGTACCCGTCGAAGAACCCAAGAGCAAAGGTTCGAGGCCCTTCAATGTGGCGTATTGCGCAGCCACCTTGGGACTGTTGGTAGTCCAATCGGCTACGTAGAGATCGAGGAACTCGAGCCAGCGCGTAATCGTGTCGGGACCCATTGAGTCAATGTGCAATCCGTTGTCCGTCGTCGCAAAGGCGGCGGGGTTGCTCTTGAGCGCACTGATCAAATTCATCCACTGGGGACCCGTCTGCTCATCTTGCAGGGATCCGACGACGAACACCGGAGCCTTGATCTGTGTCGCCCACACGGCAGGCGATCGTTGGTCGAACAGAAGCGGATCACGTTGCAATCCCGGACCAAGGATGCTGGTCAAACTCTGTGCTTGGAGGTGCAGAGCCTGGTTGTTGGCGCACGTGGTGTCACCCGTCGCGATCTCGGCTTGCGCCCACGGCTGGCCGCCCTGACTGGCGGGCAGCGAGTCATTGATCCGATCCGCAATCCACGATGCGGCAAAACCGTTGTTGTAAATGCCACCGGGGTACCCGGTCGAGTACAGGTCATCGGTCGGGCTCATCGGCGTGATCGCCGCGAGATCCGGTGGCCGTGTGCCCGCTACTTCGAACTGGGAAATTCCCGAGTACGAGATGCCGGCCATTCCCACTTTGTGATTCAACGCGAACTTCTGGTGCGCCACGATCTCCACGGCGTCGTAGCCGTCGTAATCCGAGTCGTACCCGAATAGGTCGAAGGCACCACCCGAACACGCCGTACCTCGCATTTGCAGCGACACCACCGCAAAGCCCAGTTCCGGAGCAAGGAAGGAGCCGACAATCGTCGACGAACTCGGGAGGAGGGCAGGATTGCTTACGGGCTTGCCCGTCAGTGAATCAATCAGACTGGCGGGGCCGGCGGTGTCGTAGCCGCTGTATTCAATGAGTGTCGGGAAGGGTCCGTCAGCGAGAGTCTTGCCCGGGGGTAGTCGAAGGGTGGCCGCCAGCGTGACGCCATCACGCATCTGGAGGTAGTTGAGTCCGACGTGCATCGTTTGTCCCGAGTACAGCGACGCCGGTACGGCAATTGCCGGCGACAAGATATTCAACTTGACGCTCTGGGGAGTGCTGTGCGCGACCGCGTGCACGGTGACGCCCGCCTGGGCCGAAAGGTTGCGTGCGATGTAACTGCCGAGAGAGTCCGCCGACCCCGAGGCGAGAAGCAGGTGATTCGAGGTGTAGATCGTGACGGGCGTATGAGGATCCGCGCCGGTCACGTACGCCTCGAAGATCCCGCCGGACACCTTGAAGGGGTACGGCGACACCGCGTGCGCCCCTGCCGTTGCCGTCAGAGGCGGCAAAGCTATGACGGAAGCCGTCACGATGACCGAGCCCACCACCGCGGAACGCCAACGCCGACCAAAAAAACGTGAACGAATCTTCATCTTGTTTCCCCCCACTATCCCTCAGGAAAGATAGCGACTTCTGCAGCAGTTCGTGACACGACGCCCATATCCGTCACGCAGGACGCCGCATTTTGGTCGGGGGTCTAACTCTCGATGACGTCGGCGAGTTCGAAGAGTAGGAGCTGTAGGACCCGCACGTCGTTGAGTTCATCGTCGCTGCGCGCCGCCACATCGTCATCCGAAAACAGTCGCTGTTCGAGTGAAATCCCCCGCAGCACGTGCTGCAGTGAACACAACCACGCCCAGGCTTCGGCGTTATTCAAGAACTCCTCGTCGACGGTCACGAGCGCCAATTCCGTGTTGGAGGACGCCACCCTTTCGCGCTCCAGGACCCAGAGAGGATCATCGACGTCGTCCGCGGGATCGATTGGCTGATAGACCACCGATCGCCATGCATGGTCCGCCTCGCCGTCGACGGCCATCAACCGTTCGAATTGCCGTCGGACAAAGTCGCGACCCCTGTCATTGAGCCGAACCTCAATCCGACCATCGCGCCGTCGAATGAAGATGGTGGTGGCACCCACTAATTGTCCTGCTCAATGCTCGCGTGCAGGCCGTGCGTATGCAGCTGCACGCAGTAGGCCTCGGCCTTGTCTTTTTCCCCGGACCACACAATCGCACGGCCTTCGTTATGCACCGTCATCATCAATTTGGTGGCCTTGGCGTTGGAGTACTGGAAGATCTTGCGCAAGATGATGACGACCACGCTCATCGGAGTCACCGGGTCGTTCCAGACGACGACATTCCACGGATGCTTGGTCGACACGGCGTCTTTCAACGCCACCGTGCTATCGGTGGACGTGCTTCTCTGCGTCACGGTCGCACCCACGGAGACCCAGTCTCACAGAGTTTGGGCGCCCTGTCGAGACCCGTACGCTGGATTCGTGAAGGCCATCGAAACTGCTCGCGACACGGGTGAACAGGCCTTGACGGACCTCGCGGGAGCCTGGCGTGCCAACGCGCAGCGACGGCTTCGAGGATCGCTCGGACTCCGCCAAACTCCTCCGCCACCCTGCATGGATCCTCACGCCGCCTATTTGCCGGTCGACGGCGTGGCTCGTCTCGTGCACGGGGACCTGCCTTCGATGTTGATCGGCGGCGTGGCATCTCTCCTTCTCCAGATGCTGCATCCCCTCGCAATGGCGGGCGTCGCCCAGCACTCGCGATATCGAGATGACGCCCTCGGACGCTTAGAGCAAACCGCCACGTTCATTGGCACCACCACCTACGGATCTGCCGCCGACGCCGCGGCCGTCATCGAACGGGTTCGCGCCGCCCACGCCAGCGTCCGGGGAGTAGCCGACGACGGTCGCGCGTACGCGGCGTCGGACCCCCACTTGCTCGAATGGGTACACGTCGCCGAACTCAGCATGTTCCTCGACGCCTCACGCGCCTACGGTCCGAGGGAGTTAACGATCGAGGACGAAGATCGTTACGTCAACGAAATGGCGCTCGTGGGGCGAGATCTAGGTGTCCTTGACCCACCGCAGACCCGGCGTGATCTCGACGAACGATTGCAGCTGTTTCGCTCGGAGTTAGAGATAACCAACGACGCCCGCGAAGCTCGCGACTTTGTGGTGCGAGGAGTACCACGCTCGCTGCGCGATCGCGTCGGATACGGCACGGTGCTGGTGGCGGCGATCGGGGTTCTTCCCGACTTTGCGCGCCGACAACTGGAACTTCCGACCGTGCCGTTCGTCAATACGGTGCTGGTTCGACCCGCGGCCACCACCTTGTGCGTAGCGCTACGCTGGGCGGTCCCGCCCGTCCGTCCCGCCTAGACCGACAGCGTCAGGCCGCCGTCGACGGCCACCACTTGGCCGGTGACGTACGGGGATCCCGCTAGCGCGAGGATGAGGTCCGCGACATCGTCAGGCTCACCCGTTCGCTTGAGGGGCGCGATCTGCTGGACAAAGCCGCGCACCACGTCCCAGTCCTCAGTCCACGGCGTGTCGATAAGTCCCGGGGCAACCGCGTTAACGCGGACCTCGGGTCCTACGACCTTCGCGAGCAGGGTGGTGACGTGGTTCAGCGCGGCCTTTGACGCCGCGTAGGGAATGGACGAGCCCGTTTGGCGCAGGCCGGCCACCGAAGAGACGTTGACGATGGAACCCCGCGTCTCCTTAAGGTGTGCCACGGCCGCGACACTCATCGCCCAGGTGGCAAAGACGTTTACTTCAAAGATTTCTCGCCAGACGTCCAACGTTGGTGATGCCAGATCGTGATGAGGAATGACTCGCGTGGTGCCCGCATTGTTCACGAGGACGTCCAAGCGGCCGCACGTGTCGAGCGTGGCGGAAATCAAGGTTTGCGGACCGTCGGCGTCCGCCACGTTGGCCTGCACGTAATGTCCACCGATATCGGCGGCCACCGCCCGGCCCTCATCCACGCTGCGCGCCGAATTCACGACGACGGTGGCACCCTCGCGCGCAAAGTGGCGCGCCGTGGCTTCGCCAATACCCATCGACGAACCGGTCACCAGTACCACTTGTCCGTGAAAACGTCCTTCGCTCATGCTCGTCTCCTCACTCGCCACGAGCCCGCCCATCTCTGGCCCGGCTCCAACACCACGACATCTTTTCCACTCCGCAACGCATCGGGCGGACACGTCATCGGCTCAATCGCGATGCCGGTGCGTCGGCGACCCTTTTCCAACTGATCACCGGTATAGACCTGCAAATACGGGAAGTTGCGATCCACGCTCACTTCCACCTCTCCCCCGCGCGCGTCGCGGACGATGGCCGAAGCGAGTCCCGTGTCGTCGCGCACGAGCTCAGTAAACGTGGTGTCGATTTCGTGTCCCGACACCGAACGAAGTGAGCGAAAGTCGCGGAGTCCACCGGCTACCGGCAAAATCTCGCCGTCCGGCAGTTGCCGTTCGTTGACCGAAAGGTACGCGTTCGCCGGGATGAGTAGTTCCGCACCCTCAATCGTTGGCGTCGTTACGGCGACGTACGGGTGAAAACCCACCGCGACCGGAATGGGCACTTCGTCGACGTTGGTAATGGTGGTGGTCACCGTCAGTCCGAGGGATCCCAAGTGGTAGGCCACCTCGAGCGACACGACAAAGGGATACGCCGGAGACGGATGCAGCAGCAAGGACAGGGAGCATCGATTCTGATTGAACGAGTCAATGTGAAAAGGGCGGTAGCGCACCAGTCCGTGGTTCGAGGTTCCCGACGCGGAGGAATCGATTTGGGGTGTTCCGGTTCGTCCCGAAAAGCTCCAGGAACCTTCTCCTAGGCGGTTCGGCCAGGGAAAAAGTACTTGGCCTCGGCCTCCGGTGGCCCGTTCGTCCGCGGCAAATCCCTCAATAACGGGGACTCCGCCGGTGACGTAAGTGCGCAGTGTGGCGCCCACTTCGGCCACCACGGCCCGTTGATCACCGTGGGCGATAGCGATCTGTTCGCCGGTGGGAAGCGTCACTGTGTTTCCTTCGCGTTCCCCGTTGGATAACCCACGCCCGTTATCGTACGACGGATGCGCCTTCTAATCACGAACGATGACGGTATCGACGCCCCGGGGATTCACAGTCTCACCCGCGCGGTGTCCCGATGGATCACAGAAGCCCCCGCGGGCGAGGAGAGGTCGGCCATTGTGGTCGCACCTCACATCAATAATTCCGGCATGAGCTCCGCGGTCGGTGACGTGTTCGAGAAGTCCTCGCTCCACTACGAGCGTCACGTGATCGAGGGCGCCGACAACGTTCCGGCGTTCAGCCTCGACGCCTCGCCAGCATTATGCACCATCATCGGCGCTCTCGGTTCCTTTGGCTACCGACCCAACGTCGTTCTCTCGGGCATCAACGCGGGCGCGAACGTGGGACGCTCAGTGCTGCATTCGGGGACGATCGGCGCCATCCTCACCGGCGCACAACTCGGTCTCTCGGGTCTCGCCGTGTCGATCAACTGGGGTGACGACGTGCACTTCGATACTGCCGCTGACGTTGCGATCGAGGTCCTCAAAGAAATGGCCACTGCGCCCGATCGCACTCTGTTGAATTTGAACGTGCCCAATCTCGCACCCGCAGAGTTACGCGGGGTGCGGCGTGGACGCATCTCGAGCGCCGGCATCGTGAAATCAGCGGGCACCGGGACGTCGCTCGACGACTTCGGTCAGAGTGGCGATCTTCCGTTGCGCTTGGGAGCGGCCACGCCGACATTGGGCGACGTCAGCGATGAAGCGCCCGAGGACGACGGCGCCCTCATTGCCGCGGGTTACGCCTCGCTCACCCCCTTGCGCGGCGTGCACGAGGACACCGATCAATCAATGGACGAGATCGTTCGCCAGTCACTCGCCGCCATCACCACCCACCTGGCGGCGCATCAGGGCTAGTCGTCGTCACCTCGCGTGCGACGAGTTGACTTCGTCCGTGCGCGCAGCTTCTTTTCATTGAGTCGACGCTCGACCGACGCGCGCGTGGGTTTCGTCGATCGTCGAGATGGTCTCTCGACGAGCGCGTCGGCGATTTTGGCTGCGAGGCGTTGCACAGCGTCGTCACGATTGCGCGCCTGAGACCGCGACGCCGACGCGCTGGCACTCACGCTGCTGCCGAAGGCTTCCGTCAGGACTGCCCGCGACTTTTCGCTGAGCGACGGGGACTGAATGATGGACCACGTAATGATCACGCGCGATTGCGTGCGATTCGCGTGCTGTCCGCCGGGACCGCCGGATGTCGTGACGCGCACCACCAGTTCATCGGACGGCACGACGACGCGCGGCGCGACGCGCAGATCGCCGGACGCGAGGACCTCGGGATACGCCATGTTCAGTCAGCTTGGGGAAAGCGCACCATCGCGAGTTGACTGGAGGACGCGACCAGCCGGTCGCGATCATCAAAGAGCTCACAACGCTCGTCCACGAGACCCTCTTCGACGACCACGCACCATTGGCGCACCCGCAACCAGTTGCTTTGAGGAATGGCGCGAACGTAGGACGTGAGTTGGAGGGTCGGCACCCAGCCCGATGAACCAATGGGGAAAGTCGCGGGCGGCAACGCGTCGGACGCGAACAGGACGCTCCACGCGTCCCACTCCGAGGCGCCGTCACTCAGACGGATCCACCCTCGCACTTCGGCTCGGTCCACGATGGTCCCTTGCCACCAGGCCGCCGTGGCCGGGTCGAGACGAAGTTCGGCCGACTTCATGATGTTGATGTCGGTGCCACCATTGCTCGCGACGCACTCCTCGAGCGGGGGCACATCGGGCGGCGTCGCGTCGTGGTACCGATTCGTTGGGTCCTCGTGCAATGTCCCCAGCGTCACCAACGACTCGGTCATGAGCTGGTCGTCTTCGCGCAACATCACGTGAACAAAGGACGCGCCACGGCCCACGCGTCGCACGTCAACCTCCAAGGTCGCCGGGCCGATCGTGGGGGCGCCGACGTAATTCGTCGTGACGGCGGTGGCGTGCAGGTGAGGCGATCCCTCCGCGTGCGCGGCGGCGAGGGCGGCGTTGGCCATGACGCACTGGAGATAGCCCCCATTGGGGCGGCCAACAACGGTGTAGTACTGCGACAGCTGCACGCTGAAACGACCGTCGCCGAGGGGCTCAACGGCGGCGGCATCACGGAGCGGGCGCACCATAGTGGGGTCAGACACGAGAGGAAGGCTACTGGCCCTCGTAGAGCACTCGTTAGATTGGGAACCGGAAAGGCGTGAACAATGAACAGCATCCCCCATTTCATTAACGGTCAACGACGCAGTGACGGACAGGAAATGGGGACGGTGTTCGATCCCGCGACGGGCCTTGCCGCATCACAGGTGCCCTTCGCCGACGAGGTACTTCTCGACGAAGCCCTTCGCGTGACCCGCCAGGGTGCCGAACAGTGGCGCCACTCGACTCTCTCGCAGCGCACGAACGTCCTGTTCACCTTTCGCCAGCTCCTGACCGAGCACGCCAACGATCTAGCAGCTCTCATCACGGCCGAGCACGGAAAGACGACCCCCGACGCTCTCGGAGAACTAGCTCGCGGACTCGAAAACGTGGAATACGCCTGCGGACTCGCCGACCACCTCAAAGGTGAGTTCTCCCACCAGGTCGCCGACGGGGTTGATGTTCACTCCGTGCGCGAACCCGTCGGTGTCGTCGCCGCGATCACGCCGTTCAACTTCCCGGTCATGGTGCCCCTGTGGATGACGGCGAACGCGATCGCGAGTGGCAACGCCGTGATCCTCAAGCCGTCCGAGCGCGATCCGTCGGGCAGCGTCCTGCTCGCGGAGTTGTTGCAGAAGGCGGGACTACCCGACGGAGTGTTCAATGTCATCCACGGAAACGCAGACACGGTTCGTCGCCTCCTCGTTCACCCCGAGGTTGACGCGATCAGTTTCGTCGGATCGACGCCCGTTGCGAAGTTCGTCTACGAGACAGGTACCGGCGCCGGCAAGCGAGTGCAGGCGCTCGGGGGCGCCAAGAACCACATGCTCGTTCTGCCGGACGCCGATCTCGACGTCGCCGCGGACGCCGCAATTAACGCGGGCTACGGATCGGCTGGCGAACGTTGCATGGCGATCAGTGTGGTCGTCGCTCACGACGCCATCGCCGACGAACTCGTTCGCCGGATTGCCGAGCGCACCGACCGACTGACCGTCGGCCCCGGGCACGACGCCACCAGCGACTTTGGACCGCTGATCACTCGGGAGCACCGCGACCGGGTCGCCAATTACGTCACGGGCGCCGCCGCCCACGGTGCGACCGTGGTTCGCGACGGAACCGCTCTCGCACAGCGCGACGGATTCTTTATTGGTCCCTGCTTGATCGACCACGTGCGACCGGGCACTCCCGCGTACGACGACGAGATCTTTGGCCCCGTGCTGTCGGTCGTTCGCGTCGCCAGCTACGACGAGGCCGTGACTCTCATCAACGCGAACCCCTTCGGTAATGGCGTGGCGATCTTTACGCGCGACGGCAACGCCGCCCGCCTATTCAGTCGTGACGTCACCGTCGGCATGATTGGTGTCAACGTGCCGATCCCGGTTCCGGTGGCGAGCTACTCGTTCGGTGGATGGAAGAACTCTCTGTTCGGTCACTCCCACATCTATGGGCCGGAGGGTTTCACGTTCTACACCCGTGCCAAAGTCATCACCACGCGCTGGCCGCAGCCCTCGGAAAGCCAGATCGACCTGGGCTTCCCCCGAACCCGCTGATCTTCGTGATCGCCACGTCCCATTCGGTGCTCGGATGGATCGGCGAAGGGTTTCGTGGCGCCGCGGCCATGGTCTGGATGACGTTCTGGCCGCTCGTCTTGGGTTTCGGGCTCTCGGGTTGGGTGCAGGCATTTCTTCGACGCGACGGTTTGCGTACGGCGCTCGGCACTGACGGTGCTCGAGGCGCCACGCGAGCGAGCATGCTCGGCATCCTGTCGTCGTCGTGCAGTTACGCGGCCAGCGCCATGGCGCGCGCCGTCTTCGGCCGCGGAGCCACGTGGACCAATTCGATGATCTTCATGATCGCCTCAACGAATTTGGTGATCGAACTCGGCATTGTGTTGTGGGTGCTCCTCGGATGGCAATTTCTCGTGGCCGAGTTCGTGGGTGGCGCTCTCATGATCGTGATGCTCCGCTACCTGCTTCCGCGCGTTTTTTCTCGGGATCAAGAAAATGCTTTGCGCCAGCAGATCGACGTCGGTGACGAGAGCGACGACGTCGATCGACCGAGTCTGCGAGTGCGCCTGCGTTCGGTGGACGAATGGTCTCGTTCTTCGCGCTTCACGATGGGCGACCTCACCATGCTCCGCAAGGAACTCTTCTTTGGCTTCCTCGTCGCTGGCTTCCTTGCCGTCCACGTCCCAACGTCGTGGTGGCGAGCGATCTTCGTGACAGGTCACGGACCGTGGACTTTGATCGAGAACGTCATCGTGGCGATTCCGATCGCGGTCATTTCCTTCGTGTGTTCGGTGGGCAACATTCCATTGGCGGCCGCCCTGTGGAGCGGCGGCATTGCCTTCGGCGGCGTGATCGCGTTTGTCTTCGCGGATCTCGTTACCTTGCCGCTTCTGCTCATCTATCGCCGGTTTTATGGGCCGCGCGCGACCTGGAAATTGTTTCTCTCGTTCTGGTTCGTGATGAGTGCCGCCGGGCTGCTCACGGATCTGATCTTCCGCGCCGCGCACGCCATTCCTGATCACCACGCACTTCCGGCCGCGCAGGGAGACTTCCCGATGGGCGCCACTCTGGTCGCGAACATCGTCGCCGCGGTGGCTCTCGCCGTCATCATTGGGCTCTCCCGCCGCGACACGCACGACGACTCGAGCTCCACCGACCCCGTCTGCGGTATGCAGGTGATTCGTGCCACAGCCGCAGCACGTGCGACGCACGAAGGAACGGTGTACTACTTCTGCTCCCCCCGCTGCGAAGAACGTTTCTCCAAGGACCCCGCCTCGTTCTTGTCGACGTCTCCGCGGGGGATGAACGAGGACGTTGACCACATCGACCCCATCTGCAGCATGAGCGTTGATCCGGCGACGGCGGCCGGCAGTGCGCAGCGCGATGGTGTGACCTATTACTTTTGCGGCCTCGGCTGTCGTGACCGGTTCCTCGCTGAGGGTGCTCCCGAGAGTCACATCGACCCCATCTGCGGCATGACCGTTGATCCCGCGACGGCGGCCGGCAGTGCGCAGCGCAATGGTGTGACCTATTACTTCTGCGGCCTCGGCTGTCGTGACCGTTTCCTCGCACACGAGGAGTCCCGCCATGACTGATGCGACACCTGTTCGCCTCGGTCCAACGGCTCGTGCTTACGGAATCGTTCGTCGCAACGACGAGATTCTGCTCGTTCGAGCCTCCGCTCTCACTCGAGTCCAAGGTTTGTGGTGGCTACCTGGTGGTGGCATCGACTTTGGTGAATCACCCGAGGACGCCGTCATCCGTGAGATTCGTGAAGAAACCGGACTGCACGCCACCAATCCTCGACTGCGAGAGATCATCTCGGACACGTGGACCCGCAGCTCGGGCGAGGAGATGCACGCCCTGCGCATCATTTTTGATGTCGAAGTGGCCGACGGTGAACTGACCGACGAGCGCGACGGCACGACGGACCGCGCCGAGTGGAAGAAGGTCAGTGACCTCGACGATCTTCTGGTGGCTGACTATGTCCGCCGCGTCGTGCGTACCGACTAATTGAAGTACGACACTCGCAGTTCGCGCTTGAGAAACTTGCCCGCCGGATTGCGCGGCAGCGGCTCGTGCGTGAACGCCACGCGCGTCGGCACCTTGAATGCGGCGAGGTGTGCACCCACGTGGTTGCGGAGCTCGTCTTCGGTCATTGAGTGACCCACCTTGAGCATCACGACACACGCGACTTCTTCGCCCAAGCGCTCGTGCGGCACGCCGAAGACGGCGGCCTCGTGAACGGCGGGGTGATCGTAGATGGCCGCTTCGACTTCGGCCGAGTACACGTTCTCACCCGCGCGCAGCACCATGTCCTTCGCGCGGTCTTCGATGTACAAGAAACCTTCGTCGTCGATCCGACCGACGTCACCACTGCGCAGCCAGCCATCCTTGATGGTCTCCGCGGTCGCTTCGGGCTTGTTCCAGTACCCACGAATCAACGTCGGTGACTTCATCCAAATCTCTCCGCGCTCCCCTCGGGGCAGCACATTGCCGTCGTCGTCTCGGATTTCGAAGTCCATGACGATGGTGGGCGTGCGTCCCGTGGACGTGGGGTGGCTGACGTAGTCATCGCCGTAGTTACCCGGACCGTAGGCGTTCGTTTCGGTCATGCCGTAACCAATATTGGGTCGGCCTTGACGGAAGGAACTCTCGACGCGCGCCACCAACTTCGGCGGTGCGGGAGCACCGCCACCGCCCACGGCCGTGAGCGAACTCGTGTCGTACTTGGAGAAGTTGGGGTTTTCCAGCATGTCCCAGGACTGCGTCGGCACGCCGACGAAGTTGGTGACCTTTTCGCGTTCAATCAGTTGCAGGGCGCGCTCGGGGTCCCAGCGGTACATCATGACCAACTTGAAGTGCCACGAGAAGCACGACATCATCACCGGAATGCATCCCGTGACGTGGAACAACGGGACGATCAGGATGAAGCACGGCGGATTTCCACCACCGCTCTCCCCCGGCCCGCGTCGGAAGGCTTGGAGACTGGCGTTGGAGGCGAAGGCCATGATCGCGTTGGTGATGGCCCGGTGCGTAGAGACAGCGCCCTTCGGAAATCCCGTCGTCCCCGAGGTGTACAAGATGGTCCCGTCGTCGTCCGGGCCGACCTCGACCTCGGGCATCGGCACGCCGCGTACGAGAACTTCGTGCCAGTTGTGGACGTGGGGCTGCAGGGGCTGGAGGTCGTCCAAACGCACACCGAGGATCGGCACGCCGGCGCGCGCGCAGGGGGCGTGAGATCGCGTGACGCGCTCGGCGTCCGCAATCAGCAGGCTGAGGCCGGCGTCGTTGATCGCGTAGTCCATTTCGTCTTCGGTCCACCAGGCGTTGAGCGAGACGGAGATGGCGCCAATGGACAAGATGGCGGCGAACGACACAATCCACTCGGGCAGGTTGCGCATGGCAATACCGACGCGGTCGCCCTTTTTGATGTTGAAGGTGTGCACCAGGGCGTACCCGAGTGCATCGGCCTCTTCCATGACGCGAGCGAAGCTCCACTCTTCGTCTTCGTAGACGAGGAAGGTTTCCTGGCTCGTACGAGCGCCATCGAAGAACTGGCGGAGCGTGGGCGGAGCATTCTTGAATTGACGGAACGTGGCGCCGTTGACGGTCACTTCTTCAACTTCGAAAGGCTGACCAGGCGCGCCGACGGCGGCGATGGCTTCATCGATACTGATTGTCACGGTGTCCTCCCGGATCTAACGGGCGAATCTTACGCAGTTACGTTGGCACCGCGAAACCACCGGAATTGCTAGAACTAGGTCATGCCGATCAACGTCACCGCCATCCCCGGCCTCCCCGATCACGTCAATGACGTGCGTTTGCGAACCGCGGAACTCATCAACAACGAAATTCTCCCCCGCGAAGACCAGCTCTTCGCGGTGCGTCGCGGTCGCGCGGTGACCGAAGAGGAGCGAGCCCAGGCCAAGGCGCTGCGCGCCGAGGTCAAGGCGAAGGTCAAGGCGGCGGGACTGTGGGCGCCGCACCTCCCTCAGGAATACGGCGGCATGGGTCTCGACTTCCTCGCGCACGCGTATATGAACGAGATTCTCGCCTACGCCCTCGGCGCCGCGTCCCTGTTTGGTGTCGTGGCCCCGAATAGCGGGAACCAGAAGATCCTCGTGAAATACGGCACCGAAGAGCAGAAGCGCAAGTGGCTGTTGCCGACCATTGAAGGGACCATGGAATCGGGGTACTCGATGACCGAGCCCGACAACGCCGGCTCGGACCCACGGTCCATTAAGACGACGGCCCGTCGCGAGGGCGACGAGTACGTCATCAACGGCCACAAGTGGTTCACCTCGAACGGCATTGAGGCCGATTTCTTCATCGTCATGTGTCGCGTCGAAGACTCCACTTCCGACGGCGGACGAAGCGGATCGATGTCGCAGATCATCGTGCCGACGAATACACCGGGAGTTGAAATCGTTCGCGGCATCGGCATCTGGGGTCACCCGACGTCAGATCACTGTGAGGTGATCTACAAGGACGTGCGGGTTCCGGCGGAAAATGTCCTCGGTCGTGTCGGTCAAGGTCACGAAGCGGCCCAGGACCGTCTCGGCGCGGGACGCGTGTTCCACTGCATGAACTCCGTCGGACAAATGTGGCGCGCCTTTGACCTCATGGTCGAGCGTTCGCTCACCCGAGAAGTCCACGGTGGTCTCTTGAAGGACAAGCAGTTCATTCAGGGATTTATTGCCGATTCGTACATCGACCTGCAGACCTCGCGTCTTCTCACGATTCGCGCCGCGGAGATGATCGACCGCGGTGACCCGAGGGCGCGCACTGAGATCTCGGCGCTCAAGGTCTACGTCCCCGCCGCGTTCTCCCGTGTCGCGGACCGAGCGATCCAGGTCTGGGGGGCCGCCGGCGTGTCCAACGACCTCCCCCTCGCGGCCATGTATCTCGGAGCGCGTACGTTGCGTCTGGCCGACGGACCGGACGAGGTGCACAAGATTCTGATCGCGAAGAACGTCCTGCACCAGTACGAAAGTGGTCAGAGTTGGGACTTCGCTCGTTGATTCGTTTCGACGTGCACGTCCATCCGGGTTCCAAAGTGGCTCGAGTGGGCGGTCTCTACAGTGGCGCTCTCGTGGTGCGCGTACGTGAACGGGCGGTCGACGGCGCCGCGAACGAAGCGGTTCGAGAAGCTCTCGCGGCCGCATTCGGCGTGTCCGCACGTCACGTCGAATGCCTGAGAGGTCGGCGCCATCGCCACAAGCACTTCAGTATCGAAGGTGACGAGGCGACGCTTTCCGCAACGCTCGAACTCTTGCGCTCACAAATCCACTAGGCCCGTTGGGACAATCCGCGACTTTTCGTACAGTGACCACTATCCTTACCCCGAGCAATGCCGCTCATTGCCGAAAGGACAACACCCATGTTTGCTTCGAGTTTCCCATTGCTCGACATTGTTTTGACCATGCTCTGGTTCGTGATCTTTGTTTTCTGGATCATGCTGGTCTTCCAGATCATCGTTGACGTTTTCCGTAGCCACGACCTCAGTGGAGCCCTCAAGGCGCTGTGGATGATTTTCATCATCTTCCTGCCGTTCCTTGGTGTGTTCGTCTACCTGATTGCTCGCGGCGGAAAGATGCACGAGCGTCAGGCGCAGGCCGCCATCGCGCAGCAGAAGGCTATGGAGGACTACATCCGTAGCGTGGCCAACAAGCCGCAGTCGTAGTTTCTCAACGTTTTTTCACAACCGCCCGGGGCATTGCCCCGGGCGGTTGTGCTTTTGGGCGCTACGTCGACGCCAAGGTCTTCCGCCACAAGAGATTCGCCCCCGCCAGTCGCGCACCCAATTCCTCGTTCACTCGGATCATCGGCGTATTCAGCAATGAATTGAACGTCGAAATTCGTCGAACCGGGAGACCGGTGTGCGCCAGTAGATCCATCGTGGCGAGCTTCATGAGGCCGCCCAGGCGATGACCTCGGTGGGCGCGCAGTACCAGCGTGTCCCACTGGTACGCCGTGTCAGGAGAATCGCGGGACACGGTGAGTTCACTGAATGCCACCAGAGAATCGCTCGTCACGTGCCGAGCCGCGGCAACGAGTAGTTCGCGCCCCATCGACGCCACTCGTTCCTCGAATCGACGCACGCGAGCGCCGTCCCATTCTTCGCTGAGGGGTTCAAGGTCGGCGTAAGGAGCTTCACTCGGCATCACGGCTGTCAAATGAGCTCGGTCCGCCAACCAACGTCCGGGGGTCGTCGACGTCCAGGTGAGAATCTCGTAGTCCTGGGCTAACGGACGCCACCGAGCGAGTAACTCGTCGCGTAGGGCGGTCGGAAAAGGCCACGCGAGATCACGGCGCGCTGATTCGTCACCCAACGTGTATCCGTGCTGCGGGGCGAAGAGCCGATTCGGGGCTAGTCCCACCTCATTGGCGCCCTCAATAACGGCGACCACAATTTCGCGTCGCCCGCGGTCGCGAACGTAGTTCTCGAGTTGCGTGAGGTGCGCCGATCCGTATCCGCGACGTCGCAGCACCGGATCAACGTGGAGCTCCGTCCTCCACCACGGCGTGGGATCATCACGTGTCACCTCCACTTTCGCGACCGACACGGGAGGAGCGCCGTGGTCACCGAAGGCCAACAGGTGCGTCACGTCGGGACCGCCGTCGTCGATCGCTCGCGCTCGAATCTCCTCGGGGCGCCACCCACTGGCGTTCGCTTCATCACGGGCCAACTCGGAACGTTGGTAGACCGCGAACCACGCGGCGAAGTCCTCGTCAATGCGCGGATCGATGCGGTACTGCTGCATTCGCCCAGCGTAACGGGGGCTCTGCGCGTACCCTTGAGGAATGGAATCTCGCAACGGCGCGACCGTTCCGCGACGCTACGTCACGGCCACTGCTCTTTTCGACGGCCACGATGCGTCGATCAACATGATTCGACGTCTCCTGCATAACGCGGGTTGCGAAGTCGTCCACCTCGGTCACAACCGGTCGGTGGCGGAAATTGTCGACGCCGTGGTGGATGAAGACGCCGACGCCGTCGCCGTCTCGTCCTATCAGGGCGGGCACATTGAGTTCTTCACCTACCTCGTCGACGAGTTGCGACGCCGTGGTCACGGCGACGTCCAAGTCGTCGGTGGCGGTGGCGGTGTGATCGTCGACGAAGAGATCGCCCAGCTCGAGTCCTACGGCGTCGCCAAGATCTTTTCGCCCTCCGACGGGGCACGTCTCGGTCTTGACGGCATGGCGCAGATGTTGGTGGACATCGCGGCGCGGCGCGGTCGCGAGCCGGGGTCATTGACCAATGTCGCCGCGGGAGATCGGGACGCACTCGCGCGTTTCATTACGGGTCTTCAGGACGAAACGATTGACCACGACACGCTCGCGACCTTGCGCGAGATGACCCACTCCCTGCACGCCCCCGTCCTCGGGGTGACCGGAACCGGTGGATCGGGCAAGTCGTCGCTCACTGACGAAATCGTGCGCCGCTTCCGACTTGATTTCAACGACGACGTGTCCATAGCGATCATCGCCGTTGATCCGTCACGCCGTCGAAGCGGTGGTGCGCTGCTCGGTGACCGTATTCGCATGAACGCTCTCGACTCGCCCAATGTCCTCTTCCGATCGCTCGCGGCTCGTGGAGCGTCCGGTGGTCTACCGGAGACGTTGGACGACGTCGTTCGTGCGGTGCGTCTCTACGGTGCCGACCTCATCATTCTGGAAACCCCGGGCATCGGCCAAGGAGACGGGGGCGTCGAGGAACTCTCCGACCTGAGCCTCTACGTCATGACCCCGGAATACGGAGCGTCCAGTCAACTCGAGAAGATCGAAATGCTCGACGTCGCCGACGTCGTCGCCATCAATAAGTTCGAACGTCGAGGCGCGAGCGAGGCGCTGCGCGACGTGCGTCGACTCTTGGCCCGCCGTTTCAAAGTCGCACCGTCGGATCTCGACTCTCTTCCCGCCTTTGGCACCGTGGCGGCGCGCTTCAATGACGACGGCGTCACCGCGCTCTACTGCGAGCTGCGACGGCAGCTCGCCGAAAAGGGCTTGGCGGCGAGTGGTGGCAACCTCGTCGATCCGGGAGTTCGCCACTCGTCGGGTGTCAACGTGATCATTCCACCCGAGCGCGTGCGGTATCTCGGTGAGATTGCCGCCACCGTACGTGGCTATCACCGTGCGACCGACGACATCGTGCGCGCGGTTCGCGAAGCCGACGCCCTCGAACGAAGCGCCGTTCTGCTCACTGATGATCCGAGCATCGCTCACGCCGTCGCTCGTCGGGCTGATCAGGCGTGGAACGACGTCCCGACCGAACAGCGCACGGAACTCGCCGAATGGCCGACGCGGCGCTCCATTTGGCGCGGCGAGGAAGCCATCATCGACGGCGTCCGACAGAACCTGACGAGGACGTCACTCTCGGGAACAGTGGTCCCGAGAGTCGCATTACCGGACGACACCGATCCGGGCGTCCTGGTTCGTTTTCTGCGACGCGAGAACCTGCCCGGGGCGTTCCCGTTCACCGGCGGTGTCTTTGCGTTGACGCGTGACGACGAAGAACCGACGCGCATGTTCGCGGGCGAGGGCGACGCGGCACGCACCAACCGCCGGTTCCATCTGCTCGCGGCCGGTCAACCATCGACGAGGCTGTCGACCGCCTTTGACTCGGTGACGCTCTACGGGTTTGATCCCGCACGTCGACCCGACATCTACGGCAAGGTCGGCAACGCCGGTGTGTCGATTGCGACCATCGACGACCTGCGGACCCTGTACGGCGGATTCGACCTCTGCTCACCATCCACGTCGGTCTCCATGACCATCAATGGTCCCGCCCCCGCGATCCTCGCCATGTTCCTCAACGTGGCCATCGATCAGCAGTTGGCGCAATTTACGGAGCGCGAAGGACGTGAACCCAACGCCGCCGAACGCGATGACGTTCGTCACCACGCACTGTCGCAGGTGCGCGGCACGGTCCAAGCGGACATATTGAAAGAGGACCAAGGGCAAAACACGTGCATCCTGTCGACGGACTTCGCGTTGCGCATGATGAGCGACGTCCAGGAGTACTTCGTTGACAACGATGTTCGCCGGTTCTACTCGGTGTCGGTGTCGGGCTATCACATCGCTGAAGCCGGGGCGAACCCCATCACACAACTCGCCTTCACTCTCGCCAATGGCTTTACCTACGTGGAATCGTGGTTGGCCCGTGGGCTCAGCATCGACCAGATCGCGCCGTCACTGTCGTTCTTCTTCTCCAACGGCATGGACGTGGAATACACGGTCCTCGGTCGTGTCGCCCGTCGCGTGTGGGCCATTGCGATGCGTGAGCGCTACGGCGCGAACGAGCGCAGTCAAAAACTGAAGTACCACGTCCAAACGTCCGGTCGCAGTCTGCACGCCCAAGAGATGAGCTTCAACGACATTCGTACGACGCTGCAGGCCTTGTGCGCGATCTATGACCGCACCAACTCCCTGCACACGAACGCCTTTGACGAGGCGGTGACGACACCGACCAATGAGTCGGTTCGGCGTGCGATGGCCATCCAGTTGATCATCAACCGCGAATGGGGTCTCGCCCAGGTTGCCAATCCCCTGCAGGGTTCCTTCATCGTCGAGGAACTCACGGACCTCGTTGAAGAACTCGTGTTGCAGGAGCTCGACGCGCTCAACGATCGTGGTGGCGTCCTCGGCGCCATGGAACTCGGATACCAGCGCGGACGTATTCAGGACGAGAGTTTGCTGTACGAGCAGCGCAAGCACGATGGTTCGCTCCCGATCATTGGGGTCAATACCTTCCTGGGCGAGCCCTCGGCGGCACCCGCCGGTCCTATGGAATTAGCGCGCTCGACGGACGACGAAAAGGCGGGGTGCCTGCAGCGCCTCGAGGCATTCCACGTTCGTCACGCCGGCGAGTCCGCCGACGCACTCGCCCGACTTCGCGACGCCGCACTTAATGGGCACAACACATTCGCCGTCCTGATGGACGCCGTCCGATGCTGCTCACTCGGCCAAATCACCGACACTCTCTTTGACGTCGGTGGCCGTTACCGACGCAATCTTTAAGGTTCATTTTCATGCTGGAAGCACTTCTCCCCTCCGATTTCCGCGTCCTCGTGGTCGGTCCCGTACGTCGTTTCTACGGCGCCACGATGTTGAGCGCGTTGGGCACGGGGCTCATCATTTCGCTCAACATCATCTACGTCCACCTCATTCGCCACCACTCGATCTTCTTTGCGACGTTCCTCTTGAGCATGAACGCGCTCTTGGGACTGGCCCTCACGCCGGTGATCGGTACGCTCACCGACAAAGTTGGCCCCATCAAAGTGACGCTGGTTTCGGTGGTGCTCATGACCATTGGCCTGTACTGCTACGCCTTTACGTGCTCGGCCTGGGCTTTCGTTGTGGTCTCGGCCATCCTCACGATCGGGGGTTCGGGAAGTTGGAGCCCCCTGTCGACCATGTTGGCTCGACTGATTGGTCCCGAGCATCGTCAACGAGCTTTCGGCTTCAACTTCATGCTGCTCAATCTCGGCATTGGTGCCGGAGCCCTCGTCTCCTCCTCGGTCGTCGATAGGCACAATCCACTGAGCTTCACCCACCTCTACCTCGGCACCGCCACCCTCACTGCGCTGACCGGCCTTATTTACGCCACCCTCTGGCGTCACGGTGGTCCCGTGCGTGAAGCCCTTGACGAAGCGCAAGCCGCGGCCGATGAGGAACCCGACACCCCAAAGGGTGGGTGGGGTGAGGTTCTCGCGGACCGACGACTGCGCAACTTCGTGCTCGCCGCCCTGTTCATGTTGATCTGTGGATACGGTTCACTCGAGGCGGGATTCTCGTTGTTCGTGGTGACCTATACGAAGCTCACGATCAAGAGCATCGGCATCGTGTTCTTCTTCAATACGCTGACCATCGTTCTTGCGCAACTCTTCGTGCTGGGTCGCATCCAGGGCAAGAGCCGCGCCAGGGTCATGAGCCTCGTCGGACTTCTGTGGGCTCTGTCGTGGGTCTTTGTCACCTTCACGCTGCACGTACCGGCGTGGTTCGCTCTCATTTTGCTATGCGCCGCTCAAATCGTCTTCGCCATCGGTGAGACCCTCTGGAGCCCGGTCGCACCCGCATTGGTGAATCAGATTACGCCGGAACACTTGCGCGGTCGATACAACGCAGCCTTTGGGTTCACGTGGACGATTTCGGGATTCGTCGCCCCACTCATCGCCGCTCTGTTTCTCGCGACGTCTTTCGGTCGTTACTGGCCCATGTTCGTGGGTGCCGGTGCGATCGTCGGGTCTCTGCTCGCCACCCAACTGCGCCACCATCTCTCGCCCGTCGAGGATGGGCTACTGCCCGAGGAACTCGACGCGTAACGCACTGTGCGGACGCCCCAGGAGGGCGTCCGCACAGTGGCGACGTTCGTCGTGGGATTAGCTGATCGCCAAACCCTCGCTCGCGACCGGCAGGTTCCACAGAGTCTCGACCGGCGTGAGCACACCCGTGCTCGAGACGGCAAAGACGTCGAGCGCACCCGCGCCGCCGCTTTCGACGTAGAGGAAGTGACCGTCAGCCGAGGTGACTTCATCGGTCGTACCGGCGTGCGTCGACGCCGCGGTGGCGTTGAGCAGCGACACGGTGCCATTGGCCGCGACGGTGAACGAACTCAAGGTCGCGCTACCGGCGTTGGAACCGAAGTAGTAACCACGGGCGGACGCGATCCAGCACAGAGCCTTCGCGCCATCGGTCACCGTACCGAGAGCCGTCAGGGCTCCGGTGGGCGTGAGGGAGTACGAGCTCACCGAGCTGTTCGAGGCTTCGGTCGCCACGATGGCACCCGTGGGCGAGAACACGAACGCGAACGGCACGGCGTTCTGAGCGGCCGTCGTGATGGCGGTGGCGCCCAGCGCACCCGCGCTCGAGACGGTAAAGACCGTGAAGTTATTGGTCGAGTGCTTGTCCGCGACGATCAAGAACTTGCCATTGGGCGAGTAGCTGACTTGACCGGGACCGGCCACAAAGTTCGGCGGATTCGTGTTGCCGAGGGTCAAGTTGCGCACCTGTCCCGTCAACGGGACGAGGAGACCATTGACCCAGTGGTACGACACGACGTTCCCGTTGCCACCGGCGTTGAGAACCGTGACGAGGTCACCGTAGGCGGCGAGTGAGTTGGGGAAGAAGCCCTGTGAAGAGATCTTCTGCAGCAACTGGAGTGACGTCCCGGTCACCGCGAAGACCGACAGGGAGTTGGAGCCCGCGTTGGTAGCGACCAGGCGCGTGCCGGACCGGGTGAGCAAGAGTCCACCCTGCGACGCGAGCGGGTCGGCCGTGGCCCCCGCAGCGACGCCGCCGAGTCCACCGGTGGCGTAGGAACCCGCGAAGTTCACGGTGCCGTCACTGGCGCGTAGGTAACTCAGAATCTGGTTGCCGGCCGTGGCATCGGTTTCCACGAAGAGGGCGTGCGTGGGCGGGACCACGGGGGTCGTGGTCGCTCCAGCCACGCTGACGCCCGCGGTACCCACGGCGACGAGCATCGCGCTCGCGGCGAGCGTCCGCAGGGATGTGGTGAGTTTCATTGCAATCTCCTTGGTAGTGGCGAAGGTGCCGCACTACAGTTCCGCGACGACCGAACGCGTTACACCCGAGCGCTGCGGTCAGTACGCTTCCTTGTCATGGACGACGCAGCGCTGCTTCAACGAGTCGTCGCTGGTGACGCGAGCGCCTTTCGAGAACTCGTCGTGCGGTACCACCCGACTCTCGTCAAGGTCGCTCGTTACTACGTAGGATCCGCCGCCACCGCCGAGGATGTCGCCCAGGACACTTGGATCGCCGTCATGAAGGGTGCGGCGACCTTTGAAGGTCGATCATCTTTTAAGACGTGGCTGCTACGTGTTCTCGTGAACCGCGCTCGCAAGACGGGAACTCGTGAGCACCGACAGATTCCCACCGACCCCGTTGATCCACGTCAGGCGCAACGTTTCGACGAACAGGGCATGTGGCGCGACGCCCCCGCGCCGTTCACCGACGTGATCGACGGTCGACTCAGCTCCGCGGCATTGCTCGCCGCCGTACGCGCCGCCATCAGCGAACTTCCCGAACCCCAGCAGGCGGTCGTAACGCTTCGCGACGTCGAGGGACTATCTACTGAGGAGGTCGCCGACCTTCTGGACTTAAGTGTTGCCAATGTGCGAGTGATCTTGCACCGAGGTCGGTCCAAGGTTCGTGACACCGTAGAGTCAACCGTGCGAGGAGGTGAGTGATGGCGCTAACGAAGAACATCCGCTGCGTTGATGCCGTTGCGTTGATCAGTTCCTACCTCGACGGAGGGCTCGGTTGGCGCGAGCGGCGACGTCTCGAACACCACCTCGCGGGTTGCCCGGCCTGCACCGCGTACCTCGATCAATTGCGCGTCACCGTCGCGAGTAGCGCAACTCTCACGCCGGAGGACGTGCCCTCCGACGTACTCGATGGTCTGCTCGACGTGTTCGAGAAATTCCATCGGGATCAGGACTAACGTTCCGCCGAATCGCTGAGGGCGGCCACGTCGCCAATGATCAGTACCGCGGGAGCGGCGAGGGTGATCTCGCCAAGTTCCCCCAACGTGGCAACAACTCGTCGTTCGCGGGGCGTTGAACCCCACTCAATCGCAGCCGCCGGAGTGGCCGCCGACCGACCTCCACGTTGTAGTGCCGCGGCAATCGCCGCTCGGTTGTCCACGCCCATGAGAACGACGACAGTGGCTGACGTGCGCCCGATGTCTTCGAACAAGGTCGTGTCGCTGACGTCGTGACCCGAGACCACCGTGACGGCGGTACTAAGTCCCCGGTGGGTCACCGGAATGCCCGCGAGGGCGGGCACCGCGAACGCCGAGGAAATGCCCGGCACCACAACAACGTCCACGCCGGCCGCTCGTAGGGCAATGACTTCTTCGCCACCGCGACCAAAGACGAAGGGGTCTCCACCCTTCAGACGGACCACGCACTCGGCGCTACGACCGTGGGTGATCAGGAGTTCGTTGATCTCCTCCTGGGATACCGATGGGCCTCCGTCGCGAGGGTGCTTGCCGACATTGATCACGACCGCGTCAGGTCGCACCTCCTCCAGTAATCGAGGGTCCACCAGGCGATCGACAATCACGACGTCAGCGGCCGCGAGGAGCGCCGCGGCACGTCGGGTTAACAGATCCGGATCCCCCGGACCGGCACCGACGAGGTAGACCGTCACGTCGCCACTCGGGAACGAACGTACTCACGCGCCTCGTCAGTGCGGCCCTCGCGCACGAGCGCGAAGAGCTCGTCCGTAATAGCGGCCGACCACGGGCGTCCCTCACTTTCCTCCTCGGCGGCGAGGATCTCGAGTCGGACGTCGTAAAGGATGCGCGCGACATCACCGAGTTCAACTTCGAGGTACGCGTCGAGACGTTCGCGCAGGTAGCGCGCCATGGCCGGTGAGGCGCCGGCCGTCGTGATGGCGACGACGACGGGATCCCGACGCACAGTGCCCGTGAGATAGAACGAACAGCGTTCGGGATCATCGGCCGAGTTCACCCAGAGCCCGCGTTCATCGGCCGACGTGTAGATGTGGTCATCGACGGCTCGATTCGCCGTTGCGGTGACGACGAGCCGGACGTCGTCGAGGTCGGACACCGCAAACTCTCCTTCGCGCCACGTGACGTCGTCGCGCTCACTCACGAGCCGGGCGAGTTCCTCGGTCACCGTTGGAGACACCACGTGCACCCGTGCGTCGGCCGCGAGCAGCGTGCGCACCTTGTCCGTCGCCACACGACCACCACCCACGACTAGGCACGTCCGTCCGCGCAGGGTCAGCGCGACGGGCAGCACCGCGGGAAGCTCACTGGGGGTCACACCACTCCGATCGTTGTCACCCGATTGTAATCACGACTAATTCAGTCATATATAGTCGGAACATGCGCCAACGAGCGGTTCACCGCCTTTTCTTCAGGTCCGAGGCCCGCTCATGAGCGATCATCGCGACGCCGACGACCCGTACGGTCTCCGTCTCGACGGACCGCAGGTGACGGGTCTGCAATTTCTGAACCCCTACCGAACGATTCACAAGCTCAATGAACAAGAGCTCCTCAAGCAGCGACGGCACCCCTTCGAGGTCGCCGAGGCCATCATTTCGACCTACGCGAAGAAGGGACCGGAGGCGTTGTTCGCCGTTCCGGGCGAGGTCGAACGACTTAAGTGGGTCGGCATCTACCCGCAGCGACAAGGCGGCGACGCCTTCATGATGCGCATCAAGGTTCCCGGCGGTGTGCTGACCTCCGCCCAGGTGCGTGAAGTCGGTCTCGCCGCCGAGGCCTTTGCGGAAGGACCCACGGATCATCCGCTCTTCGGCAATCACTACGCCGACATCACGACGCGCCAGACCATTCAGTTGCACTGGCTCACCATGGCCTCCATTCCGAAGATCTGGGAACGTTTCGCCCGCGTTGGACTGACCTCGATTCAGGCGTGCGGTGACTGCGCTCGTAACGTCACGAGTTGCCCGGTTAGTGGAGTGGACCCCCACGAACACGTCGACGGCCTCGCCACGGCGCAGGCAATTTCGGAGTTCTTCACGGGAAATCGCACCTACGCCAACCTGCCACGCAAGTTCAAGATCGCGGTGGGTAGTTGCACGGAAAACTGCTGCCGCGCCGAGATCAACGACATTGCACTCTGGCCGGCCACGCGCGACGGTGTCGCGGGTTTCAACGTTCTCGTGGGTGGTGGACTCTCTGACGGCGAGCGACTCGCGACGCCTATTGACGTCTTCATCACGCCCGACCAAGCCGTCGAACTCGCTCGCGCCATCGCGCAACTCTTCGGCGAACTCGGTAATCGCGAAAATCGTGGACTCGCGCGCATGCGGTATCTCACCCAGGAACTCGGTCCCGAGCGCTTCCGCGAGGAATTGATTGCACGACTGCGATTCGAACCAGTGAACGCGGGCGAATCCGTTCTCACCGGTTATCGCCGCGACCACGTGGGCGTGCACCCGCAGCGTCAAGAGGGCCTCTCCTACGTGGGATGCGTCGTGCCCGTCGGTCGTATGAACGGTCGCGATCTCGTCGAGGCCGCTCGGCTGGCGGACGCCTACGGCGACGGCACGGTGCGCTTCACCGTCGACCAAAATTTCGTCTTGACCGGCGTTCCTAACGACCGCGTCGACGCTCTCCTCGCCGAAGAGCTCATTCAGCGCTACAGCCCGAATGCGGGTCCGTTCACTCGCGGTATTCAGGCGTGCACGGGCAACGAGTTCTGTCGTTACGCGATCACCGAGACAAAGGAGCGTGCCGTCAAGCTCGCCCAGCGCCTCGACGCCCGTCTCGGCGACATACCCGCCACGAGCCCTCTCCACATCACCCCGCTACGTATCCACGTGTCGGGGTGCTCGGCGTCGTGCGCCCAGCCCCAGATCGCCGACATTGGTCTACGAGGCGCCATCGACCGGTCTCGTGAGTCGCTCGATGAGGCCTACGACCTCGGCGTTGGGGGAACTCTCGGACCCGACGCGGGATTTCTCAATTGGGTGGAGGGCGCCTTGCCGTCGCGCAACTTGGAAAGCGCGATCAGTCGCATCGTCACCACGTTCCACGACGAGCGCGCGGACGACGAGTCCTTTACGACCTGGAGTCGCAGTGTGCCACTCGACGCTCTGCGCCGAGTGGTCAAGGGAGAAGCCCGATGAAGCAATACGAACTTCGCGAACAGATGAACACCATCGCCGAGCCACCGGGCAAGACGTGGTTCTGGGAACTGGCGGCCGGCGTTATTGACGCGGACCGTTGCATTCAGTGTGGCGCCTGCGTGGCGGTCTGCCCGTCGAACTCGATTGGGATCAACAAGGACACGGACCTGCCCGAACTCATCAAGATGTGCACGGGCTGCTCCCAGTGTTGGAACTTCTGTCCTCGTGGTGGTCTGCGCTACGAAGCAACCTGGCCACCGTCGACGCCCGACGCAGAGGTGGTCCTCGCCCCCGAGGACACCGTCACCCGTTCGGATCCGGGCGACCCCTACTGGAAGATCACGGGCGCCGACCCCGGCGCGGGACTCGGTCGAGTTCTTGAGGCCTACGCGGTGCGCGCCGGTCGACGCCCTGACGGGGCTCAGGACGGAGGAGCGGTCTCCGCCCTCCTTTGTGCCCTCTTGGACGCGGGGGCCATCGACGGCGCCCTGGTGTCAAAGCCCTCTAGCGATCCTGACGAGTCGTGGAAGGGCGTTGCCACCATCGCCACGACCGCGGCGGAAGTTCGCGCCGCCGCGGGATCCTTCTACAACCAGACCATGGCACTGGCGGAACTCGACCTCTCGCGCTATTCGCTGCCCGCCAAGCCCCGCATCGCGACCGTCGGCACACCGTGCGAAGTCCAGGGACTCGCCGCGATGCAATTGCGCAAGTGGCCTACGGGAGCGCACCGTGTCGACGCGGTCGTGCTGACCGTGGCGTTGTTGTGCACGAAATCCTTCAACTACGAGAAGCTCATTGTCGACGAACTCGAGCGTCGACGCACCGTGGACATGGAACGCGTTTCCAAGATTGACGTGATTCGGGGTCGCTTGATCGTGGAATACGCCGACGGCGCGATTGCGGTGGATGAGCCCATCAAGGAATTCCACGGGGCCGCACTGAAGGGATGCGACGAGTGTGCCGATTTCCTCGGGCGTTCGGCGGACATTTCTGTCGGTTCGGTTGGTTCCTCGGACGGATGGACGAGCCTCCTCGTGCGCTCCGAACGTGGACGCGAGGCGGTCGAAAGCGCTCGCGGGTCACTCGACCTACGCCACCTCGACGACCCGCAGGCCCTCTTGCGCCTAGACGCGTTCGATCGACGGGTCGCGGTCGAGGCGCTCGAGCGCAACTTCGATCCCGACGGTACGTTCTTCATCGACTTCGAAAGTCACGTGAAGGCCTACACCGGCACGCACCGCGCACCAGTGTTCCTGCGCCACTAGGCGACCATCGCGCCGCGCACGAGTTGCAGTGTGCGCCAATTGCGCAAAGTGGAAACGCCGCCCGTCACGCGGTCGATCGTGCGCACCACGTCGACCGACTTCGACACGCCCGTCGGACACCACTGGTAGATGACCGACGCGCCCCGTCGCACGAGTTCGGGCCCTAGGTGTTCGAGACCCGACCGCACGAACGTGGCGTCATCAACGACAGGGTCGGAGAATGCCACGGTGAGCAGCCGGTCGTCGCGGCCGGGTTGCGCGAGTGGGTGGGCGTCAGTTGCCACGAGGAATGTCTCGCGGTCCAAGGTGACGCACGGCACATCGAAACCCAGGCGAGTCGACAGGGTGTGGCGTACGCGAGCGGTCACGTCGGCGGCGCTCGCGTCCGTCTCCGCCACGAGATTCCCTGATTGAAGAATCGTCCGAGAGACTTCGATGCCACCTTCACGCAAGGTTTCAACCACAGTCGACATCGTGACGCGGTGGTAGGCGCCGACATTGATGCCACGCAAGAAGATCGCTACGCGTGGTCGCTTGGTGGCTGCAGACTGACTTGGCGTCACGTGGCACCCCCCCCTTGATCCTGATCCTAGGGACCAATAAGAAACTGCGCTCAGCTAGTGAGCGAGTGTGGCGACGAGCAGTGCTTTGGTCGTGTGGAGACGGTTTTCCGCCTGGTCAAAGACCACCGACGCCGTGGATTCAAACACGTCGTGGGTGACTTCGAGAGCGGAAAGACCGAACTGTTCGTAGATCTTCCTGCCCACTCCCGTGGCGAGATCGTGGAACGCCGGCAGGCAGTGCAGGAACTTGGCATCTTTGCCCGTCGCCGCCATCAGCGCGTGGTTGACCTGATACGGCAACAAAAGTTCGATGCGCTCGGCCCACTTCTCGGCGCTCTCCCCCATCGAGACCCAGACGTCGGTATAGACAAAGTCCGCGCCCCGCACCGCCTCGGTCGCGTCGTCGGTGATCGTGATGCGAGCTCCCGAGACGGACGACAACGAATCCGCGAGCGCTCGCACTTCGTCGGTTGGCTGGAGCGACGAAGGGGCGCCCAGGCGAATGTCCATACCCATGAGGGCTCCCGATACGAGGAGGGAGTTCGCCACGTTGTTGCGCGCGTCACCGCAGTACGCGAGGGTGACCTCGGACAACGGTCGATCCGAATGATCGCGCACGGTCAGCAAGTCTGCGAGGGCCTGACTGGGGTGCCACTCATCGGTGAGTCCGTTCCATACGGGTACGCCGGAATACGACGACAGCGCCTCAACGTCACTCTGCGCGCTTCCACGAAACTCAATGCCGTCGAACATTCGGCCCATGACGCGGGCGTAGTCAGCGACCGATTCCTTCTCGCCAATGTGAGTGTCCTGCGGACTGAAGAGGGTGGTGTGCGCCCCTTGATCGTGGGCGGCGACATCAAAGGCCGAACGCGTTCGTGTGGACGCCTTTTCGAACACGAGGGCAATGTTCTTGCCGGCAAGGCGAGCGTGTTCGCGACCACTGCGCTTCTCGGAACGCAATGCTGAGGCCAAATCAAGCAAATGGCCAAATTCCTCGGCCGAGAGATCAGCATCCTGCAGCAGGCTTCGACCGTGTAGCGATGACATCGACGACCTCCCCACGATGGACGAGGGACGTGCCACCGAAGGACACAAGAGTAGTCCGACGAATTAGACCGGAAACTGCGCGTCCACGGCGCGAATCTGTTGTTTGCGTCGATACACCGCGAGCACCACGGTCAAGATGACCAAGGCGATAGCCGTATTCGTGGTTTCGAATGCTGAAGACTTCGTCTGGCTGGACAAATTGTCGCTCGTGTTATTGAATGCCGCGTATTGCAGTCTGGCGATTGAATCCGCACGCGCTCTGGTTTCTAGCGCCACGAAGAGCGCCAGGACACTCATCGTGAGCAGCGCCGTGAGTGACACTGGTCGACGCGCTTGGAGAGCAACGATGCCAATAATCGAGGTCAATACCCCCAAACACGTCAGGGTCATGACGGCGGCACCCGCACCCACCGTAATTGGTTGACCGAGATCGGAGCCGGTGACGGTCACCCAAGGTCCCCGAGGCGACGACACGAGGATGAGACCGAGAACAATGACCATGACGCACGCAATGCGGTCGTGATACGACATCGTGTCGTCGATGGTTATTTCACCCACGCTCACGAGTCCCATCTTTCGCCCCTGGCGTCAATGGCACTGCGGATGGGGCCACCGCCGCATGATCGATCACTGGTTCTCCATTTCCATGGGGGGATCCTCCGACCGCGCCAACCAGAGAAGCCCGGCCGCAACAGCGAAGATGAGTGGCACGCACGCGAGAGCGAGACACGATCGCGCGCCAGATCCGATACGAATCAGCCAGTCACCCGTGAGATCGGCACCGACATTCCTCGACCCGTAGAGGGCAACAGCCTGGTCGCCTAAGTAACGAACTCCCGAGATGAGCGTGACGAGAGCCAACACACCGAGGACCGCAACGACCAGCATGTTGAGGGGCTTGCGATTGAGGGCACTCCAGAGACCCACCGCGCTCACCAAGAACGCAATGAACTGAAGTCGTTCGGCGTAGAGTCCGCCGTGCAGGCTCAACCACGAACCGTGATTAGTAGAAATCGTTGCTCGCACCCATTCTCCCGACGAGTACCAATAGAGAACAAATCCCACAAGCACCAACACCAGACCCAGGAACACGTCGTACGTGAACCACTTCCTCGGACTCTCGGTCGTCACGAGATCTTCCGACTTCGTGACATCTGCGGGATTTTCACTCACGAACTTTCACCGGTCCTCTCGTGGTTCCGCTGCGGAAAGCGATGATGATGGCCGCCAGAACAATGAAGGTGGTCGCACACTCCCCGCCCGTCATCGTCACGACGGACACGGTGGAACCCGGAGTCGTGTCTCTCGCCCACGCCCAATTGCCAGCGCCGATCACCATCAGCGCGATGCCCACTAGCGCGACCACGATCGACCATCGAGTTAACGACGCACTCTCGGTCACGTCGAGAAACTAGTACGGGCACTGACTGTGTCGGCGCGAATATCGGCGCCCTCTTCGAAATCATTGCCAGCACCGTGTCGTTCAGGATTGTCGAAGAAGAAGAAGTGCGTGGCGAACTGACGGTCGCTTGGAAGGTCACAATTTCACGCTCGTCAGTCTGTGAGCGGTACCTGGCGTCGAATTGATCGAAGATCGATCACGACGACACTACGACTCAATGAAGTGGAGCACCACCAGATAGATCGCCACGATCGTCGATAGAACGAGAGTGAGCACGATTCCCGACGACATCGCCACATTCCACGAATAGGGGCTTGTTGGTTGAAACGGAAAGTGAAATCTCGATGTTGCGCGTACGCCCATGCTCAAAACACCCATAATGGTCGTGCCCACCGCGCCGGCGAGAAAAACCGCGCAGCCCGAAATGCTGACGGCTTGATGTGTCTGTAATGCGATCATTCCAAAGACCGCGATACCGAGGAAGAGAATGACGGTCACGTGAGCATACGAGCCGCCTCCAACCGAAACGGCAGGCAATGACGACAGATCAATGTCATTCGATTAGATCGACACGCTCCACCAGGGGCCGGATGATGCGAGTGCCAAGATTCCGCCGGCGCCAATCAATACCCACGCCATAATGCGATATCTCGATGACTCTGAACTCTTGGCATCACTCGGAATCTCCGAAAATCGTGTCTCCGTAATCGGACGATTACGAGACGTCATCTCTTGGTAACGGCTCATGTGTCTCCCTCGCAGATACCTTTCCGCACATTAATCACGTCGTCGCATCAGAATGCTGAGCGCGAGTCGTGCGAATGGTGCCGTGGCTCGTTCTCATCCTCGCCATAAGTCATCTCACTGTCACGCGTTTTTCAAGGCAGCGACCACCGCGAGATAGATGCCACTCACGACGGAGAGCACCAGCGTTGCGACGACGCCCGACGATACCGCGATGTTCCACGTCTGTGGCCCCGACAGCTGGTGAACGACGTCGTAGATGTGTGTCGCCGAGCCCCCGCGAGCGAAGGCTCCCCAGATTGTGACGACCACGATGCCGATGAGACATAGACGGCTTCCGATCAACGACACGAAATCGTGAAGGTGCAGGCCAATCATTCCGAAGATCGCGAACGCGAAACCCAGAACAATTGCGACGCGCGCGAAACCACCGCCACCCACCATCAAATCCGGTCCGTTGCTGGGCAAGTTGGTCCAGGAATCAGTATTCACATTGCTCACCACGATCCACGGACGCGAGGCAGAAAAGGCGAGCAACGCTCCGAGGGCGATGGCGACGAGAGCGAAAATCTGCTCGCGACCATCGTTATCCCACCAGTCTCGGGGTGTGTACCGAGGCAGTGGAGTGCGAAGCGGAAAACGTTCGCGGGACGTCAATTCGTCGTAACGACTTCGCGACGCCTGATCGTCAAATCGACTCATGTGCACCTCCAGCCGTGCTGAACGGTAATCGATCGGAGCGCAGAGGCTTCATTGACTGGCGATGCCACATCGGACACGGCACTCTCCAAACCCGGTCATCTTGCCACTGACTTAGCGGCCGGTGCGCTCGCGGTGCTTACATCCCGGCCAACAGCAAGGACGACGCATTCCCTCTTCGAGTTCCTCATTCGTGCGGCGAATTCGCCTCTGCCGGGTGACTTCTTGTTTGGCGTCCTCGACCCAACAGATGAATTCATTACGAGCGAGCGGTGTGATGTCGCGCCATGCCGACAGTGCGATGGGCCGTTCGATCAGCGCGGCGCGAAGATCGCGAGGAAGCGCGTGAACCACTCCTTCCGGGACTCGGGGTGAACTCATGAAGTCACGGTACTGCGTGTGTCGCACAAACAACCGATAATCGATCGATCAATTCTTCAGATGTGGGCTTCTAGATCTTTGCGAATCGGCCGTGTACGACAGCGCACCACTACGCGTTCTCGTCGTCTCAGAACACTCGCTCGGTCAGACAACGACGAAGGCGCCGGACATCATCGCCCGGCGCCTTCGTCAACTCTCGATCCGCGTACAGCGGACAAAAGCTCAGAGTGTCCTTCTCAACTGCATCCGCTCGTGGCGCCACAGCTCGAGCAGACGTAGCAGGAACCCGCTCGCTGCATGGCGTTGCCGCACGAGTAGCACATAGGGGCGTCCAGCTGCTCCGCGCGCACCAACGGCAACTCAGGAGCCGCCGGCTTCGGCGTCACGGTCACGGCCTTGGGCGTTTGCTCGATGCCCACCGACGGCGTGGCCTGCTCCGCAATCTCCGGCAACGTGGGCTGCAGGCGCTCGCTGGTCGAGAGAACACCCAACTCTTCGCGCTCGCTCGGGCTTAAGTAGTCGAGCGCCAGGCGACGGAAGATGTAGTCCACGAGCGACGTCGCGATGCGAAGGTCCGCGTCGTCGGTCATGCCGGACGGCTCGAACTTCATGTTCGCAAACTTGCGCACATACGTCGACAGCGGCACACCGTGCTGGAGACCCAAGCTGATCGAGATGGAGAACGCGTCCATGACGCCCGCGAGGGTGGAACCCTGCTTGGACACCTTGATGAACACTTCACCGGGACGACCGTCTTCGTATTCACCAACCGTGACGTAACCCTCACAGTCCGCCACCCGGAAGGCGAACGTTGAGGACACGCGACGGCGCGGCAGGCGCTCACGCACGGCGCCGACCACCACGTGGTCGTGACGAGCCGCGAGGAGTTCCGCCTCGAGGTGCGCAATGCGCTCGGCGAGCTCGGCACCTTCGGTGCCACCGGCCACGACGGCGAAGGACTGCTGGTTGTCGCCGTCTTTCTTGGCCGTCGACAGGGGCTGGGCGACCTTGCAGTTGTCACGGTAGATCGCAACGGCCTTCACGCCCAACTTCCAAGCGTCCATGTGCAGAGCCTCGATGTCCTCAATCGTGGCTTCCTCCGGAAGGTTCACGGTCTTGGAGATCGCGCCCGAAATAAAGGGCTGCACCGCTCCCATCATGCGCACGTGACCGAGGTAGTGGATCGTATTGTCACCCATTGAACACGCGAACACCGGCAAGTGCTCAGCCTTGAGGGCCGGGGCACCCACGATGGTCTTGTGCTCATCGATGTAGGCAATGATCGAATCCACGTCGGCTGGCGAGTAGCCGAGCACCTGCAGCGCGCGCGGCACCGTCTGGTTCACGATGGCCATGTTGCCGCCGCCCACCAACTTCTTGAACTTCACGAGACCGAGGTCGGGCTCGATACCGG
>Ga0208872_1000201_pt1 | contig 53358 bp, 41 predicted proteins | sample CryBogCBH12Aug08_FD_185508 | JGI IMG/M metagenome (GOLD analysis project Ga0208872, IMG submission 185508) | Freshwater microbial communities from Crystal Bog, Wisconsin, USA - CBH12Aug08 (SPAdes) | ecosystem: Environmental > Aquatic > Freshwater > Lake | place: Crystal Bog, Wisconsin, USA...
CGTTTGGCCGGCAATTGTTTAGGTATAGGACCTTGTGCCTTAATTTCCGGAACAGTTATACACATCAACACAATCATGAAATATATCCTTGAAAACATCAACATACTTTTTTGTTACAAATACAGTAAAACGTACCATGCTACAGAAAAGTTACAGTTTATTGAAAATATATCTTGCCTGGGTCCTTTTGTTTAACAATTGGTTTATGAAGTATCCTCAACTGATGACTTATCTATTAATCAATATAAACGTTCATCATACACTAAATACCGGTTTATATTTTCTATTAGTCTTATGGAAGAATAAAGAACAAATCTCTAACAATAGGTAGTTATATGAGATTCTTTTCAGTTCAAAATCATTTAAAGAAGTTGCTTTAAGAGCCCTTTTTTTTGTTTAGAAACCGGGATTTGAGATTGATCTTCTAATAATAAATATCCACCTTCATCTTTTATCCAACTTTTAATATAGCGCTTGTTCACAAGATGAGACTGATGGCAACGGATAAAACCATACTCTTTTAATAATTCCTCAAATTCGTAGATGGGTTTTGATACAAGCAGCTTTTCCCCATTTACTATAAAGAAGTTAGTATAATTATTTGATGATTCACAATGATAAATATCCTGTGTTTTTACAAAACGGATTTCCTTGCCTGTAGGCAAAGCAATTCGATGTTCTTCTTTTTGTTGCTGCTGCTTTAATAATTCCAGAAAATTATTTAATTGAAGGTTTTGTTTTTGGCTATCTCTTTTTAAAACTGCCTTATGTACAGATTCTTTAAGTTCCTCAATATTAATGGGTTTAAGGAGATAATCAATAGCTGCAAATTTAACAGCCTGAATCCCGTATTTGTCAAAAGCAGTGACAAATATTATTTCAAAAAAATGGTCAGGCAATGATTTTAAAAGATCAAATCCCGTTTCTCCGGGCATTTGTATATCAAGAAAAACAATATCAGGTTTTAGTTTTAATATAATTTCCTTTCCGTTATTTGCATTCAAAGCAGTAGCGGTAACCTTAACTTCCGGGCAATATTGTGCCAACAGTATTGAAAGATTATCAATATTATTTTGTTCGTCGTCAATTATAACTGCTTTCAACATAAACTTATAGCCAGTTTTTAAAGGTTAAATATACAACAGTAGTATGATCTGTATTAATAGACAGGTTTATAGATTGTCCTTTAATCATTGTATTGAGCAATGCAATTCTGCCTTTTGTAAGTTTCAGTCCATAGCCATTTTCATTTTTTATTTTAAATCCATTTCCATTGTCTGAAATTACTACTACCATATCTTTTTCTTTTTCTTTTTCTGTAAATAGTATTTCAATTTTCCCTTTATCATGCAGGGAAGACACCCCGTGCTTAACAGCATTTTCAACAAGGGGCTGCAAGAGAAAAGTTGGAATTTCAGTAACTGAAGCATTAATAGATTGGTCTACTGAAATACTAAATTGAAAAGCGAATCTAAGTTGTTCCAACCGCAAGTAATTTTCAAGTGTATTAATTTCCGATGATAAATTATTAAATTCCTGACTACCACTCTCTAATGTATCCCGCATTAAACCAGCAAATTCAGATAAATATTTATTGGCATTCCCGATTTCGTTTTTATTAATTAACCCCTGTATTGAATTCAATGCATTGAAGATAAAATGAGGATTCAATTGAGAACGAATAGCTTTGAGCTCAAAGTTTAATTTTTCTTTTCTTCTTTCCTCTTTTTTTATCTTTCTTCTGAAATAAAATACAGTTATGAATAAGGTAAGTAAAATGGTGGTTGAAATTCCTGCTATAAAATAAAAGCTGCTTGTTTCATACCAAAGAGGCTCTATTTCAAAGTAAAAGTCCGATACATTATGTCTTTGTCTGGCATATCTAACCCTCAAAGTATAATTTCCGTGTGATAAATTTTTAAGCCAAACAAAATTATTATCATATTCATTGGCTTTCCATTTAATGATAGTATCACCATTTTTAACAAGAGAGTATTCAAGCGCTTCTTTCTTATAGATTTCCCCTTTAAAATAAAACACGATAGCATCTTCCCCCTTTTGAAGTATAATTTTTTCAGGAAATTTTGAAGTTTTGATACTTCTATCCCAGGGCCTTTTAAGTGTTTTCAGGAATTCATTGATATTCTCAGAAGTATAGATAGCAGTCAATACAGGCTTATCTTCTTTCCAGGAAACAATGGCCCTTGATAAAATTTTGCCAGTTGCTTTATTTCTTAATTCAACTAATATAAAATTACCCCATGAGGCTTTATAACCACCTAAATTTCCTAATCCTTTTGGAAAACTGCCTAATGCAATATCTATAAATTTGTCAACAGTATGCCAGGAACTCAGAACTTGTTTTGCATTAAGTACTGCTCGAAACTCATATTGATTTGAATTCCCTGAATTAATAAAAGGGGTTAAGAAATATACTTCGGCAGAATCGTAAGTATACAAATATTTTGTAGTTTCATTGAGATTAGATTTAAAACTGTATAATGACCCTTCAAAAGACATATCCATTGCTGCATTAGCTTCATCAAAATTTGTGTAAAAACCATTATAAGGTATAGCTGTAATGATGATAGGGGTATTTTCTTTTTTTGGAATTAAATAGGTAGTAGAATAGTTATTCCATTCAATCTTGTCGGAGGGTATTGAGTCTGTAATAAATTTAATCTGTGCACTACTGCAGTTCATCATCAACAATAGTATGAGAAATAAGAATGTTATTTTCATAAACTGGATTTTCCTATGGTTTTTGCCAAAATATTGTTGAATTATTAGTCTTATAAAAGATAAGCTTTGTATCATTATATGTATCTACCGTTCTATCCGGAGATTGTCTGAAATAATCCAATGGAAGCAGGTCTAAGTATATTATTTCTTTTCCTGCTTTTCTGGTTTCAAGATCATATTCACTGCTTAGCGGACATTGCAGCCTGTATAAATTTTTTGCCATATAGTAATCCAGATAAGAGGATTTTGTTTGAGATTCACGGTGATTCCAGTTGGCATCAGGATTTATTATCAAAGGTTCATTAAGGATAATCCGATTTCTCACTTCCTCAATACTCAATAATTCTCCTTTTTCGTTCATCACATATGCATCAAAAGTGGGATCTATCCACAACCATTTTTGTAAACTATTACTATATACCATATTGATAACATGACAATCATTGTCAGTTCCTAATGAATCTTTTGGCAAGCAAGTAACAAATCTCGATTTATAACCCATAGCCAAATAGCACTCATTTAAAACAGTTGCCAATCCCCTGCAATTTAAACCACGGGCATCCTTTTTACAAACCATAATCATATTCATTGCATTCTTTACAATTGGGTTTTCATGATTACCATCATGGGGTATGAGGTTATGCATCCAATGCATCAGGTTAAGTATTTTAGAAACTTCATTTCCACTGCCTGCAACAGAATCTAATTTAAAAGTTTTACGTAAACTAACCAGGTCTGATTGTTCACTTGATTGATATGTAAATGAAGGAACCTCTCTCTTGTCATTTAGATTATATACTGCCGCTTTTTGTAAAATGTATTGATAGTCTGCTGTCTCTCGCAAAGATTGGATTAGTTTTTTAAATTCGGCTTCATTTCCGAGAATAGTCAAATCGCTGTCTCCCTGAAGGTGCAGGTAGTCTGAATATCCATCCTTAATGGATTTGTTTAAATAGTATAAAGCCTGTTTTTTATTATTTAATAATGCATAAGTACAACATAAATTATAGCTGGCATTGATGTAATAACCATTGAAAGCCCTTTTATCAGAAGGCTTCAACAAATTATATTTTTCCATGAACTCACTTAATAATGCATGAAAGCTAATAATATCTCTTTGTTGATAAGCTCTGGTAAACAGGCTATCCTGTTTTTGTGCAAAATTTAAAAATTCTTTATCCGGTTTATTTTGAGCATTTAAAATGTACACTGACTGTGATAAAAGGAATAATAAAATAGTCATTCTCATAATTGCTGAATTTTTAACAAATCTCATGGTTCCTATTTTTATTATAGCAACAAATGTGAATTGTCCTTTTATCACTGAGAATTTGGTACTTTTTATTAGCGATTCAACAATTAAAATGAAAAACAGAGTCTCAATAAACCATTCATTTTGGGGATCTAAATCTCCATAAATTTCCTTAATGTTGAAACAACAATAAGCCTTTTAACCCATATGCATCTCCTGAAGCGTTCTTCAAAATTGATTATCCCTGAATGCATGTCCCACAATCAAAGAATCAATCCGAAGAAAAATATCCGCTTCCATAGAGCCAGGTTGATGCTGATAGCGGTTAACAAATTATAACTAATAGTATAAGGCAATAAACATATGTACGAAAAACCGACAAAGAACCAATGTTAAAGGGATTCATATCACAGGTATTCCCTTTTCATTTTCAGCATAGGCCCAGAAAGCATCCTCGTTGCGCTCAATAATAATTTTTAATAGTTTCATCCGTATGATTCCTCTATAAACTCACTGGATTCCATTAAGAACTTTGTTAACGAATTAAAATAATTAAAGAAAGTAATTTTACTACCAATTGCAAATATTTTGTAACGCCTCCTGACTCCAAACTACCGACTCCAAACCGCTCATTGCCCTACTCCACCCTCACCCTCCCCACATAACAACTATCCGATACATTACTCCCATCCTCGGTAATAAATGCCATCCAGGTTTCCACTTCCATACCTGTAAAAAGACTGGCATTCAACAACCCTTTTCCTTTATACCTGAATGATCCTTTTAGATGATAAACGGCATGATTAGTTTCCGGGCAATAAGCAACCAGAATAGCCCTGTTCGAACTACTGGCCATACGATGTAAACTATAGTCTTTATTCCACTCAAACCTTAGTTTACCTGCACCGGCTGATTGTACTGTTACCTGTTCTGCAGGATATAAAATCCCTTTGCTCAGCAAGGCATTTTTATAGTCCATACTAAAATCCGGATATGTGCCTGTCACATCATTTTTACAGTTATATTGAAATGCTATATTGTGAGCCGTTGCTTTTCCAGCCAGATTTCTGAAAGTGACCGCAATCAGCCCCGTCATGGAATCCAGAAAACCCTTTACTACTTTAAACTTCATTCGTTGTACCAATTGCGGATGAGTTGGCTCTTTTTTAGTCTTTTCAGGTAAGCTTTGCATATAATCCACTCCCCTGCATTTTTTACCAATTACAGTTCCTACTTTGCCTGAAAAAGCCCCATTGATACCATGTTTATACTTTGCCATTTTTTTGTTCTTTTTTTAAATAAATAATTGACTGACCGATCATCACCGCAAAAATCTTATTTCTGCCTTTTTTGTACCAACATAAATGACGAACTGCCCTAACTAAAACAGGAACGAGCCCTACCGGATTATGAACAGATTTCGGGCTGGCTATTACATGAGTGTAATCAACGTATAACCTGACTATAATCTTTTCATGGCCTACCCATGACCTGAGTATGACCTGGTTATGGGTAACCCCACCAATTGGCGGAGTTGGTCATACTCAGGCCATACTTAGCCCATAGGCTGGTTATTGCCAGATGCCAGTCAGCTTATAATCAGAGGATAGGCAGCTCATAATCAGGATACAATCTGGTAACAATTTGGTGGGGTTCTGAATGACAATAAATAAGGTAAAAAAATTTATTAAAAAATATCTGTCAGGCTAACAGGTTGATTTTCTTTCCATGAGAAGTATTAAATTACAGCTTCATCAGACAACCTTTCCTATGCAAACGAAACAACTTTTATTGCTTCTGGCTTTTTTTATAACTGCTGCATTACAGGCTCAGCTTATTAAAAATGTGATCATTGTTGACGGAACGGGTACTGCCGGATATAATGGTGCTGTAAGGATTGAAGGCAATAAAATTAAAGCAGTGGGACAATTAACCCCACTCCCGGATGAACAAGTTATTGATGGTAAAGGAAAAGTGCTGGCCCCGGGTTTTATTGATAGCCATAGCCATCATTATGGTAGTTTATTGGATGATCCAACGGGTATTGCTGTGACCAGTCAGGGTGTTACCACCATTGTAAGCGGACAGGATGGAGAAAGTGACCCAGTTGATTCCATTGCATCTTTTTTCAGCAAACATCCTGTTGCCATTAATGTAGCTACTTATACCGGCCATTCCAGTTTAAGGGAAAAAATAATGGGTGAAAATAATGTGTTCAGAAAAGCCACAGTTGCTGAAGTGGAACAAATGAAAATACTATTAAAAGCTGATATGGTAAAGGGTTCGTTGGGGTTATCCAGCGGACTGGAATATGAACAGGCATTTTTCTCCTCCAGGGAGGAAGTACTGGAATTGGCGAAAACAGCTGCTGCTTATAACGGAAGGTATATCAGCCATATCCGCAGTGAAGACATTACCCTGGAAGATGCCCTGGATGAAATTATTCAAATTGGCAGGATTACTAAAATGCCGGTGCAGATTTCTCACCTTAAAATAAGTATGGTATCTAAATGGGGAAGATCGAATGAATTCCTGTCCTTACTGGAAAATGCAAGAGCGGAAGGCATTAATATTACAGCTGATGTGTATCCTTATAATTTCTGGAATTCCACTTTACGGGTTTTATTTCCTAAAAGGGATTATACCAGCCTGGCCAGTGCAGAATTTGCAGTGAGGGAAACATTTAATGCCGATGCATCGTATCTGGTAAAATATGCCCCTGTTCCCGCTTATAAAGGGAAAACCATTGGGGAAATCAGTATTATCAGAAAAGAATCAGCAGCGCAAACGATCATTAACCTTATTCAGATTGCTGCCGATTTTAAGGCGCAGCATCCTGAATTTAAAGGCAGTATTGAAGCCATTGCAGCGAAAGGAATGAACGACCGGGATGTGGCTAATTTTATCAGCTGGCCGCAGTCTAATATCTGTTCAGATGGTAGTCCGGGTGGCCACCCAAGGGCTTATGGTACTTTCCCCAGGATATTGGCTAAATATGTACGGGAAGAAAAACAGTTGAGTTTGGAAAATGCGGTATATAAAATGACGGGATTGACTGCTGAACATCTTGGATTTACAGACAGGGGATTAATTACCCCGGGCTATTATGCGGATCTGGTGCTCTTTGATCCCGCCACTGTAAAAGACAATGCCACCATCCAAAACAGTAAAGCACTCTCTACCGGTATTGCTATGGTTTGGGTAAGTGGTCAACTTGTTTTTCAGGATCAGCAGGCAACAGGAATTTTACCGGGAACCTTCATTAAAAGAAAATAAATAGTTTTATTCATGAACCATGCAATTGTATTAACGGATGGATTATTACTGCAATCTGATGCTAAAACTGCACATGGATTAATTCGCGGTACAGATCGATTTATGATTAAAGGGATTATTGACGGCCCATCCACCCAAGGGAAAGATGCGGGTGTGCTGATGGATGGTAAGTACAGGAATATCCCGGTTTTTGCAACCCTGCAGGATGCTTTACAAAATCTGACAGGCATCCAATTTCTGATTATCGGTGTAGCCACTGTTGGCGGCAGGTTACCCGGCAATATGCTCACTGCAATTAAGGAAGCTATACAATCCGGCTTATCCATTGTAAATGGTTTGCATGAATACCTGTCCGACAAACCGGATATTGTTGCCCTGGCAAAAAAGAATAGCGTAGCATTAATTGATATCCGCAAGCCGAAGAAAAGGGAGGATTTGCATTTCTGGACAGGCGAAATTTTTAAAGTTACTGCTCCCATTATTGCAGTGCTTGGAATGGACTGTGCCATGGGTAAAAGAACCACTGCCCGTATGTTACGGCAGGTTTCTCAAAGTAAAGGCATTAATGCACATATGATTTATACCGGGCAAACGGGCTGGTTGCAGGGAGGTGAATATGGCTTTATTTTCGATTCTACCCTGAATGATTTTGTATCCGGCGAACTGGAACATGCGATAGTGAGTGCCTGGAAAGAAGCGGATGCAGAATTGATTTTTATTGAAGGGCAATCTTCCTTACGCAATCCCAGTGGCCCCTGTGGAATGGAATTATTAATTTCCGGCAATGCCAAACAGGTGGTACTCTTATTTTCGCCCAAAAGAAAATACTTTGATTATGATGAACATTGGGGGGAAATACCCAGTGTGGAATCTGAAATTGCACTGATCAAAGCCATCGGATCCACTGTAATTGCTGTGGCCATGCATACAGAAGGCTGTACCAATGAAGAAGCATACATGCTGCAAAAAGAATACCAGCAAAAATTACAACTGCCGGTTTTATTACCTATTCAGGAAGGTGTAGACGCACTCATTCCGTTGTTAAAAGAATTAATAGCCGCTAAAAAAACAATATGAGAATAACAGCTATCAGATCTTATGGTAAAAAAATGGCGCTGAAAAAGCCTTATACCATTGCCTATAATACTTTTAGTGATGTACACCTTGCCTTTTTAGAAATTGAACTGGCCAATGGCATCGTAGGCATTGGATCCGGCAGTCCGGCTGAAGACGTAGTGGGGGAATCTACCGCGCAAACCATTGAGAATCTGCAGACAGATTTTGTGCAACAATTGATAGGTAAAGATATCCGAACCTTTCAGCAGCTTATTTTTGAAACGCATCAGCATTTTGCGCATTTTCCGGGTACAATAGCAGCTATCGATATTGCTTTGCACGATGCTTTTGGAAAACTGCTGGGCATTTCAGTGGCAGAATTTTATGGAATTAAAACAAACGCATTACCCACTTCCGTTACCATTGGTATTAAAAATACGGCAGATACGATTGCAGAAGCTAAAGAATACCAGCAACAGGGTTTTAGGGTATTGAAAGTTAAAACAGGATTGAATGTAGCGGAAGATATAGAAAGGGTGCTAATGCTGCAGGAAGTATTTGGTAATTATTTTACTATCCGGGTAGATGCCAATCAGGGATATGATTTACAACAGTTGAAACAATTTATGAATGCAACCATCAATCAGGGTATTGAATTAATTGAACAACCTGTGAAAGTGGGTAACGAATCTGTTTTATTTCATTTAACGGAGGAAGAAAGAAAATTGATTGCAGGAGATGAATCTTTAAAAGATCCGGCTGCCGCATTGTATTATGCCCATCAAAAATATTTTGGTATTTACAATATTAAACTGATGAAGTGCGGAGGTATTTATGGCGCTAATCAGATTGCCAATATTGCGCAAACTGCTAATATTGATCTGTTCTGGGGCTGTAATGATGAAAGTATGATCAGTATTACTGCGGCTTTACATGTGGCGTATTCCTGCAGCCATACCAAATACATTGATCTGGATGGTTCATTTGACCTGGCGGAAGATTTAGTGCAAGGTGGATTTACATTGAAAGATGGCTTTTTATATATTAACAACAAACCCGGATTTGGATTTGAAAAGATATAAACCTGCCTTATCTTCCTTTAGCCTTCATATCCAGCCTTAACTTAACAAATTGAATAATTTCTTTGGCAATATTTTTCTCACAGGCCATTTCCAGCCCTTCAAAGCCGGGTGAGGAATTGACTTCACAAATTTTAAAACCTTCTGTATCAAAAAGCAAATCAATACCTGCAATATCTAAATCCAGTATTCTGGAAATTTCCAGAACCAACCATTCTATTTCAGGAGTAATTTCAAATTTATGAATCTGCCCTCCTCTTGAATAATTTGCTTTAAAGTTCCCATCCACTGAATTCCGTACCATGGCACCAATCACCCTGCCACCCACTGTTACTACCCTTAAATCCTTTCCAAAACTTGTTTTAATAAACTCCTGGAAAATGAGGTTAACATTTGGATTTGAATTTTCAACCATTTGCATCAGTTCGTCCAATGCCTGACTTGTTTCACACAAAAAAACACCACTTCCCTGCGATCCGGAAAGGGTTTTAATCACTACAGGAAACCCAATATGTTTCTCTACCACCCGCAAATCCAGTGGAAATTTGGCCAGCATTGTTTTGGGAATGGGCATACCTGATTGTGCCAAAATCTGCAACTGGTATAATTTATCTTTTACAGTATCTATAGAATTTGCAGAATTGAAAGAATACACCCCTAATTTCTCGAGGTGGCGGATCAATGCTAAAGCAAAGTAGGTAGTACCTGCCCCCATTCTGGGAATAATAAAATCCGGCAGCGGCGTTAAAACATCATTTACAAATATGCTTTTACGGTCGTCCCGGTTTACAATAATCTCAATCTGCTCCGGCCGAAGCACCAATATTTCAATACCTGCTTTTTGACCTTCCTCAATCAGCTTTTGCACCTCATAGGTCTCAGGTTTAATCAGGAAATCAGAATGTTTATGCAGTATCCAGCCTAACATGGGTGTATGCTTTTCGAAATTTGCACAATCTAATTTTTAAAGATTACTACTATGTAAAAAGGGCATTAAGTAATTATTAAACTGAAAATTGAATTATAAATCTCCAGGATTAAAAAAATAAAGTATTTACATTATGCTGCTAAAATGCAACCATTAAACATATTTTTTTAAATATTGGCTAATCAGTCTGACGGTATTATTTCCTGTAATACAAAATCAAAACTATTGACACCAGATGGAAGTATTTGGATTTTAACAACAACAAATTTTTAAGTCACCGGAGTGAAAGAACTATTTTTTATAATGATACTTCCAGCTTCAGAACTTTAGAGGAGATTTTTAACATTGATGATTATAATTCACTTTCTTTTCAAACATCTTGGTGATAAGATCTGTTTTTTATGATGTATCAATGAGGAATGATTGTAGTGAAACAGATATGCTTAGTTATTTTATAGAAAACAATTAATTCAGGAAACTACCTTTTTCTTACCAATAATTATGGTCTTGAAGTTTTGGTGAGCGAAACCTTTAATTCAGGCTTTTTTAAACAAAAGCCGGTAAATGATAATTTGTCCAGTTTATCTTTTTTGAAGAAAAAAGGGTAAAAAAAGGGGATTAATTAATGATAAGGAAAAGTCTGTCAGTATAGAAAAATGAAAACAATTTGAAATCAACTGATCTCTTTCCACCATTCCGAAAATTTTTGTGTACGATCTTTCAGGTTTACTTTTTCACCAATCATGGGGGTTATTAAAGGAATCTGATTTTTTTTATTGAGGGCTGTAATCCTGCTCAGTGGTTCATCCCAGGAATGATTGGCCAGTGCAAATTTGGCATGATGTACAGTTAACAGTCTTTTGGCTTTCAGATCTACAGTAGCCTGTAACACTTCTTCCGGCATCATATGTATGTATTTCCAGAACTTATTGTACTGTCCATTTTCCAGTATTGCCAAATCAAAGGGACCGAACTTTTCTCCTGCCTTTGCAAAATGACTGTCATAACCACTATCTCCACCTAAAAACAGTTGTAATGTTGGGGTTTGTACAACAAAGCTGGTCCAGACAGATTGGTTTCTTTTGAACATCCTTCCTGAAAAATGCCTGCCGGGAATTGTATGCACGGTAAAACCATCTGTTAGATGGATGGTTTCATTCCAGTCTTTTTCAATAATATGCTTTACATCAAAGCCCCAGTATTCCAGGTGTGCACCGGTACCTAAACCACAGATTACCTGTTTAATCCTGGGTTTTAGTTTTTTTACAGTATCATAATCCAGGTGATCCCAATGGTCGTGTGTGATAAAAAGATAATCAATATCGGGAATGTCATCCGGAGTATAGATATCCGCCCCATTAAAAGCCTTTATAGAAAAAGCAAAAGGGGAAGCATGGCCACAGAAAACCGGGTCTACTAATATTCGTTTTTGATTTATTTGTATAAAATAGGAAGAATGACCAAACCAGATAAGCACATCCTCCTTGATATCCAGTTGCAAGAGGTCTGTTTTAATGGAGGGTATTTTTCCCATAGGGCGCACAGTAGCAGGTTTCCCGAAAAAAGCTTCTTTGGCAACCACCCAATAGCTTGCCCCTTCTGACAGTGCAGGGGTATCGCTTTCATTCTGAAATGCCCCTTCTTTAAAATGTAAAGACTCTTTTATTGCTGCTAAACGTTCCCCTGTTGCCTGCCTGCCAAATTTTGGGTGTTTCAATATTGCAATAGCAGCTATTACCAGTAAAAAGAGAATTAAAATAGAAATATACATTTAACTGATTGTAATTTTAAATTAATGATGCCGGTTTTTTACAATTATAGCTTTTATTCTGACTATTTTGATAAATGAATTCAAAATAATCATCCTACCCCCTTCAGGAAGAAGTTCATTTCAATAGATATTTTTATTTTAAATATGTGAATTGTGTAACTTTTTTGGCTAACAATGTAATAACCAGGTGAATAAGAAAATTCAAATTTGTACCCTGATTTGTCCGGAGCGGATATTTTTCTTAACCTTGACTGGAAAGTAGATATTGTTTTTACTTACCTATAAAAAATTGTATATGTTAACTAAACAACTTAATCCGCTTACTATTTTACTTGCAGATGATGACAAAGACGACCGTTTCTTTTTTGAGAAAGCCGTAAATGAAATCATTATCGCCACAACATTAAAAACTGTAAATGATGGAGAGCAACTAATGGATTATCTTTTTGCTACATTAAATCATCTTCCTGATATCCTTTTCCTGGACCTGAATATGCCCCGTAAAACCGGCTTTGAATGCTTAACCGAAATAAAAGGAGATAAGGATTTGAAGGATATACCGGTAATCATGTTTTCCACTTCATACCCAAGGGATCTCGTTTATGAACAGGATATGATTAGCCGGCTTTACAGAATAGGCGCACAGAATTATATCCGAAAACCTTGCGAATATACAAAACTGAAGGAGGTAATTCAAAATACATTGCTACAGGTTAGAGGTAAAACTAAATATAATCCAGAATATAAAAATATTTTAAATCCGGTTATTTAACACCTGTCACCAATGGATATAAATCAAGTGAATATACTACTTGTAGATGATGATGCAGACGATTGCAATTTCTTTAAAGATGCGCTAATGGCATTGCCACTTTCAACAAATCTTAAAATTTTAAACAATGGCGAGCAACTGATGTATTATCTTTTTGAAAACATGGAAAACCTTCCAGATGTAATATTTCTGGATATTAATATGCCCCGCAAAAACGGTATCGAATGTTTACACGAGATGAAAAAAAATTTACTGCTGAAAGACCTGCCTGTTGTAATGTTTTCAACTTCCAATTCACAGGAAAAAATTGGTTTGGTTTTCAAAAGCGGAGCTGATGTTTATATTCATAAACCCAGTGATTTTTCTCAACTTAAACAGGTAATTCTGCATGCCCTGCCAATTGCAGTGGAAAACACTTTCTCCAACGGCTCGCTAAAATATATTCTGAATGCATGAAATGATAACGTTGAATATATTACTGGCAGATGATGACAAAGATGACCGCCAATTTTTCAGTATGGCTCTGGATGGAATAAATATTCCCACTAAACTTGAAACAGTGGTGGACGGAGAAAAACTGATGGATTATCTTTCAGAAAACAGGCAACAACTTCCCGATGTAATTTTTCTGGATTTAAATATGCCACGCAAAAATGGTTTTGAATGTTTGACAGAAATAAAACTCAATCAACAATTAAATCAGCTTCAGGTAGTTATATTCTCAACTTCTTTTGAACAGGAAGTGGTCAACCTGCTCTACCATAATGGTGCAACCTATTATATTCGTAAACCTTCCGGATTTTTACAATTCAAAAAAATCATTAATCATACAGTTTCACTTATAACACAGGAAAACAGATCTAAAAAAAGCAGAGAAGATTTTGTAATCACCCTGCAAGGCAGTTAAAATTATTTAAACCACTATTTTATTGAAATAATATGGCAACTCTAAAAAAATCAGATGAAGAAGAATTGATCATTGCCCACAAAGAACTGGCCTATCAGAATGAAGAAAAAGAAAAACGTGCTGTTGAGTTGGGTATTGCCAACAAAGAACTGGCTTTTCAAAATGAAGAAAAAGAAAAAAGGGCTGCTGAATTAAGTATTGCCAACAAAGAACTGCTTTTCCAGAATGAAGAAAAAGAGAAAAGAGCTGCCGAATTAAGTATTGCTAATAAAGAACTGCTTTTTCAAAATGAAGAAAAAGAAAAAAGGGCTGCTGAACTAATCATTGCAAATGAAGAATTGGCTTTTCAGAATGAAGAAAAAGAAAAAAGAGCTGCCGAATTAATTAGCGCCAATAAAGAATTACTGGCATTCACTTATATATCCAGTCACGATTTACAGGAGCCATTGCGAAAAATTCAGACTTTTGTTTCCATTATTTTGGAGACAGAAAATTTATCAGAAAGTGGTAAATATAATTTTCAGCGTATGCAATTAGCTGCAGGAAGGATGCAACTGCTGATTGATGATTTATTGGCTTTTTCACGTATTGCCACCACTGAACTGGTATTTGAAAAGTCTGAATTAAATGTAATAATAGACGAAGTTAGAGCTGACCTTAAAGATACTATTCTGGAAAAACTTGCTACTATTGATGCAACTGAAATTGGGACTGCAAATATTATAGCTTTTCAGTTTCGCCAACTGATGTATAACCTGATCAGCAATGCCCTTAAATTTTCAAATCCCGAAATACCCGCTCATATCATTATCAACAGCAACATTACCAAAGGCAGTAAATTACATAACAAAAAACTTTCACCGGAAAAAAGCTACTGCCATATAACCGTAAAAGATAATGGCATTGGATTTGAGCCCCAGTTCAGTGAACGCATTTTTGAAGTATTTCAAAAATTGCACGGCAAAGAAGTGTATGCAGGTACCGGTATTGGACTTGCCATTGTAAAAAAAATTGTAGAGAACCACAATGGCCTGATTACAGCAACAAGCGAATTAAACAAGGGTGCACAATTTGATATTTATATTCCGGCTGCATAATAGCTTGTCCTACATTTTCAGGCATTCTATAGAAATAACCCATTATAGTTATTATTACTAATTTCTAAAATAAATCAAACCAGTCTTTTTTAGTGTAGCTTTACATAGCTGGATTATTGATCATCATCTGCATTTTGAAGAAGTAATAAAATGGTATCCAAATATAAAAAGGCTGCAATTCTCTCTTAATATACTCTTATTTATTGCAATCAGGAAGAATGGGCTTGTAACTTTTTACAGGCAACATCTGAATTTTCAATACTTAAATAGTGGAATAATAATTCTATAATGAAAGTCAAAAGCGTTAAACCGAATACTGATAAACCAGTTATCAAATCTTCAAACATGTTTCCTGTTGTAGGTATTGGTGCTTCGGCAGGAGGTTTGGATGCTTTTAAAAAATTACTCAAAGCCATTCCCGATGATTCAGGTATGGCATTTGTGCTGGTACAGCATTTGGATCCAACACATGAAAGCATGTTACCGGAACTGTTGCAGAAGGTAACCAATATTCCAGTCCTGGAAATTACAGATGATTTAAAAGTACAACCCAATCATATTTATTGTATTCCCAGCAACAAAATGATGGTAGCTACAGATGGTGTGTTACTGCTTGCAGCCCGGCCTGCAAAAAGCAAAACCGAACGTAACCTGCCTATCGACCTGTTTTTTAATTCACTTGCAGAAGTACATCAGGCAAATGCCATAGGAGTAGTGTTATCAGGTACAGCAAGTGATGGTACATTAGGATTGAAAGCCATTAAAGACCACGGAGGAATAACTTTTGCTCAGGATGAAGCATCTGCAGCTTATGAAGGGATGCCCCATAGTGCTGTTCAGGCAGGAGTAGTTGATTTTATACTACCCCCTGAAAAAATTCCGCAAAAACTGATGGAATTAACCAGTATTATCTTAGGAAATGAAGCTAATAACCCTCATAGTCCCCTACAGTATGATGATGTGTTTAAACAAATTCTTTCTTTACTCCGTATCAGGAAGGGAACAGATTTTACTTATTATAAACAAACCACCATCCGCAGAAGAATACTTCGCCGAATGGCCCTGAATAAAAACGAAGACCCTTCATCTTATCTTAAAGAATTAAAAGATAATAAAGCAGAACAGGATATTTTATACCAGGATCTGCTGATTCCGGTCACTTCTTTTTTCAGAGACCCTAAAACCTTTTATAATTTATGCGAAACTGTTTTCCCGCTGCTGGTAAAAAATAAAATAGCCGGAGAACCTATACGCATTTGGGTGGCGGGATGCAGTACAGGTGAGGAAGCTTATTCCATTGCTATTTGTTTTAAAGAGTTTTTATCCGATAATCAAAGAGTACAGATTTTTGCTACTGATTTAAGTGAACCCGCAATCACTAAAGCAAGAAGTGGTATTTATACAAAAAACGAATTGGAGGCAGTATCAGCAAACCGGTTACATGCATTTTTTACTAAGACAAATGGTACTTACCAGGTTAATAAACAGATCCGGGATATGTGTGTATTTGCTGTCCACAATTTTTTAAAAGATCCCCCTTTTGGCAAAATGGATTTTATCAGTTGCCGCAATGTGCTTATCTATATGGAACCTTACCTGCAAAAAAAAGTGCTTACCACTTTTCATTACTCTTTAAACCCAAAAGGAATTTTATTACTTGGTAAAACAGAAACCATTAGTGGAGTGCCCGACCTTTTTGCGGCAGCTGCCAAAAATGATAAATTATTTTCGAGGAAAAATGTGCCTGGCAGGTTTATGCATGTTGCCAGTGAAAGAAGCGAACAATTTATCAGCAATGCTGATACTAATCTAAACAATGAAATTCTCCGAACAGATTTTCAAAAAACGGCTGATGATATTATACTCCGTAAATACACGCCTGCAGGAGTGATCGTAAATGAAGCAATGGACATTCTTCACTTTCGTGGTAATACCAGCAGTTTTTTAGAACAATCGCCCGGCAAACCCAGTCATAATTTATTACAAATGGCTAAAAATGGTTTGTCATTTGAATTGCGCAATATCTTGCATAAAGCAAAAAAACAGCATACTACCGTAATAAAAGAAAATATTCCATTACAGATTAATGGCAGCTTACACAATATTTCACTCGAAGCTTTGCCGCTTCCCAATACCATTGAGCCCTATTATTTAATTCTCTTTCATGATAATAATATCATTGGTAAAAAGGAAAAGTCCAGCAACAGCAAACAATCCACAAAAAAAAATGATAAAGACATACGTATACAGCAATTAGAACTGGAGCTGGAGCAGGTACGTGAAGACATGCGCAGTATTTCTGAAGACCAGGAATCTTCCAATGAAGAACTGCAAAGTGCGAATGAAGAACTCCTGAGTGGCAGTGAGGAATTGCAGAGTTTAAATGAAGAATTGGAAACCGGCAAAGAAGAACTGCAAAGTACCAATGAAGAACTTACTGTTGTAAACCAGGAAATGATTAGTTTGAATGAACAGGTAATGGCTGAAAGGGATTATTCTGAAGCGATTGTATCCAATATTCGTGAACCATTGCTGGTATTGGATAAAAACCTGCGGATAAAAACAGCTAATACTGCTTTTTATAAAACTTTTCTGGTAAATGAAATGGAAACAGAAGGGGTTCTGATTTATGATATTGGCAGTAAACAATGGAATATTCCGGCTTTGAGAACATTGCTTGAGAAAATACTACCTGAAAAAGCTGTCTTTAATGATTTTGAAGTCACGCATACTTTTTCAAGTATCGGCGAAAGGATAATGTTGCTGAATGCACGGGAAGTAATCAATAAAAATAGTTTAGAAAAATTAATCCTGCTCTCATTTGAAGATATTACAGAAGTAAAGAAAGCTGAAAATATTTTACGTCATAATGAAGAACAATTCAGACAGATGTTAGAACTGATGCCTCAGAAAGTATGGACAGCCGATGCCAATTTCAACAGAAATTATTTTAATCAAAAAATGCTGGATTACAGTGGTTTAACTTTTGAAGAATTAAAAGACCAAGGATGGGATAAAATAATTCATCCGGAAGATTTGGAAAAAACTGAAAAACTCAGGCTGGAATCTATTAATACCGGTAAAGATTATGAAGTGGAAAACCGGTTACTTAGAAAAGACGGGAAATATTTATGGCATCTAACCCGTGCTATTGGGGTAAAGGATGAAAACAATAATATAAAAACCTGGATTGGTTCCCATACAGAAATACAGGAACAAAGAGCGCAAAAAGAGGAATTGATAACAGCCAAAAGTAATGCAGAACTAAAAATACAGATAGCCGAAGAAGCTGTTAATGCAAAACAGCAGTTTTTGTCCAACATGAGCCATGAAATCCGTACACCAATGAATGCGATTGTAGGGTTTACTAATGTGGTATTAAAGACAAAATTAGATGATACACAAAAAGAATATATCAATGCCATTAAAGTTTCGGGAGATGCATTGATCATTTTAATAAATGATATATTAGACCTGGCTAAAGTAAATGCAGGGAAAATGAGCTTTGAGCAATTGCCCTTTAATTTATCAGATACAGTTTCTGTTATACTTCAGTTGTTTGAATCAAAAATTAAGGACAAGCACCTAAAACTAATAAAAATATATGATGACAGTATTCCTATAATTATAAACGGCGATTCAATACGTTTAAGGCAGATCTTATTAAACCTGATGAGCAATGCGGTAAAATTTACCTCAAGCGGAAAAATAACAATGCAAATCAGCCTGCTGAAAGAAGATATAGAAAAAGTAACTATCCAATTTAAGATTACAGATACTGGTATTGGAATTCCTGATGACAAGCTGGAATATATTTTTAATAATTTTGAACAGGCACACAGAGATGTCTCCGGATATTATGGTGGCACAGGGTTAGGGCTTGCTATTGCGAAACAATTGGTGGAACTTCAGGGAGGAACCATTACTGTAAACAGTAAAGAAGGGAAAGGATCTGAATTTAGTTTTGTACTCAGTTTTGGTAAAATAAAATTAAAAAAGAAAGCACAAAATAAAAAGACTAATCCTGATAAAGAGGCCATCCGGATTAAAAATAATACAGCCGTTGAAACAGTTCCAAAAGTAAATGTACTGGTAGCAGAAGATATGGCACTCAACCAGCTTTTAATAAAAACCATCATACTGGATTTTGGCTTTGCAATAGATATTGCTGAAAATGGAAAAATTGCCATTGAAAAGCTCCAGAAAAATGCGTTTGATATTGTTTTAATGGATTTACAAATGCCTGTAATGAATGGTTTTGAAGCCACTGCATATATTCGTAATGAAATGAAATCTGCTATCCCGATTATTGCACTTACTGCTGATGTAACTACTGTAGATGTGGAGAAATGCAAAGCATTTGGGATGAATGATTATATCTCCAAACCAATTGACGAAAAATTACTATACAATAAAATTTGTACATACTTGAATATACCCAGCATTTAACTTTTCAACCTTATATATAATTCTTCCACCTCTTTTCTGGCCCAGGGTGTTTTTCTGAGAAATTTGAGACTGGAAGGAATACTGGGATTGCTGTTGAAGCAATTGATACGGATATGCTGTCCCAGGTCCTCCCATCCGAAATGAGCTACTAATTCAGTGACAATGGATTCCAGTGTTTTACCATGTAAAGGATCTTTGGAAATTGGTTGCATTTTCAAAATTAAGTATAGAAAGCAAAGTAAGTTAAAAGCAATAAATTAAATCGTTATGATAAAGGTTGTTTACATAAAAATTACAAAAAGATCCCGGTAATTTCATAAATAAACAACCCAATATACAGTACACCCATCCCTTTATTAATGCTCCCGGTATTCAATTTAAAATAATCCAGTAAAAATTTACCAGACTTCATATAAAAGATAAAAGCGGCCAGAGCACCTGCTGCATTACATAACAGGAAGCCATAAAAAACAGCGTTATCTGAACTAAACAGCATTTTGGAATGGATCAGCAGCCCTGTAACCAGCCAGAAAGGAATCTGTTGCGGATGGAGTATTATACTGATAATTCCGCGGTAAATAGTATGCTGATGCGTAGCTTTTTTGTTTTGTTTGTTTTCCAGTAACATCCAGAGTCCCATGCATAAAATAAGTCCGTATGAAACATATTGAATGCCTGTAAATATCCTGTCTTTTGTGGAAAGTACACCCAATAACCTGAAAGAAAAATACAGGTAGAAACTTTCAAAAAAAAGAGCCAGCAGTAAAATCAGGAATATAGACCTGTATTTGTGGCAACGATAAAGTTCCACAAACATCAGGTTGATATTTCCAGGAAAAATATACCCGTAGAATCCAATTAATAATCCCAGAAAACTCATAATAATTGCAGGTTTTGTTTGTACTTTTTTTCCTCTTTTTTCAACTGGATAAAGGAACGGAAGCACATGAATTCAAATCCCTTTTTCTTATTTTCAATCGCGGCATCAAACATCATTTTATAATGACTGGCCAATACCTTTTGTGCTTCAATAAATGAAAAACCCGGATTGTAAATATGAGCTGGCTCTGCTCCTGCCCCATTTAATTCCAGGATGGAAATATGGGTATTTTGTTTTAACTCTCCGATACTCCTGCATCTGAGGTCAAACCTACCGAAATAAAAACCTTCAATTTTTTTGCTGATGGTATCGAAGGTATCTGTAAGTTGCTGATCAATCAGGTGATTACAATTGACAAACCGGGTGCCCAATACATGGTTTCCATAAGGCACCAGCAACTTTTCCTCTCCCTTATCCAATACCTGATCTAAATTAATATTCAATTCTTTTTTCAATCTTTTGTACTGAAGAAAAGAACGGTCCTGTTTTCGTATTAAAGTATCCATATCAGATATTCCATCCCCGGTAATACTTAATAATTGCTTATAGGTTACAGAACTGATATGACCTTTATTACTATTGGGGTGCCGGTAATAAAAAATACTGAATTCCAGTGGATAATCGATATATTCCTGTATCAGGAAACTGATATGGACTGTATTTCTGTAAGCTTCCATTTCTTCGGGTGAATGAATTTTCTTAACCATCCATCCCCTTTCGCCACGGTCAGGCTTTGCAATCACTGGATACTGAATAGCTGCAACTTTCATTTTATCTGTAATGTTGCTGATTGTATCATTGGGATCGATTAAAATAGTTGCCGGGTAATATTCTTTTGGCATTAACTGAAATATTTTCCATTTACTTTCAAAAAACATCCCTCCGTTTTCTATGGATGGGTTAGAGGCAGAAAAGAAAAAAAAGGACCTGGCTTTGAAGGATAAATAGGCATAGTAAAAGCTAACCGGAAAATAAACGGCCCACATGGGCCAGTATTCCCAGCTGCCAGTTTTGATAACTATTCTTCTGAAATAATAAAATATATCTTTTAATGAAATTGTGGAACTAAACATCAATACAAATTTTCTTTGATACAAATTCAATGGAAACATTTTCCTGCCGCCCATTTGGCAATTCCTGATAATGCATTACAGCATTATGCTTATCCAGCTCAATAAAGGAATAACTCAGTGTCCGGATCATATTATTCCGGTTCATTATAAAGCCATTCTTTTCATCCGTATATGAATTTAAAAAATCAATTATTGTTTGTTTTGAGATAGATGGTTGCCCATCCATCCAATAGTCAAACTTTTGCTGCCGGATCATTTTAGCTTCCTGTGTATATAAGGTGGAAGAGGACCATAAATATGGAATATTTGGATCTAAACCTATACAATGCTTAAGAATGCCATCCCAGACCAACTGAAACAAACTGCCTTCTGTCCAGGCAATAATTGTAAATGGCTCTATATGATCCAATAATAAGGCTTCCCAATCTGCAAGCAGTACTGCTGATTGTAATAATTCCTTTACAATTAACCCCCTGCTTTTACGGTAGTGCAATGCACGCTGGTGATTTATAAATCCTCCGTTCAGTAAGATTAATACATTCCCGGCAGAATTAACACCAATCCAGCTTCCTCCGGCCTGTGCATCCCTGGGTGTAAGGATATCCATTTCAATACCGGGTATAATTTCCGGTAAAGAAGCAAGTGGCCTATGCGGACTTTCATCTCTTAAAGATGCAAAATAAAACCTGTTATTGGCCGGTATAAAAAGTACGGTACACATACAACTAATTATTTTTTTATACTGAACAAGCCTGCATGGCAGCTGCTTTAAACTTAAGGGTAGAATAAGCCATGCCGAAATTTTCATCCACCAATTGCAGGTTCATTTCCAGTAATGCTACTTTAATCAAAGCCAGGTGATGAATGGTATGCTCTGTATTGTACACTATTTCCCGAAAATAGGTAGTACTAACTTTGAAGTTTGATTCATCATTGGACCATTCTGTTTTCAGAAACATCTTTTTATCCGGCAACCGAAACTGCTGTTCCAGCTCTCCTAATGCTGACAAAGCTTTACAACGGTTATTTTCCAGATTAAAATCCCGGTAACGGTTAATATAATCCACTTCATTACCAGTATATCCATTGATTACACATTGCAGCAATTCAATAATATGACGGGTATGCCCTCCGATACTGGCATTGCCAAGATGTGATATTTTTTGAGAAAACTGATCATCGTTCAGTGAATCAAGCAAGGTGGAAAGTGATTTCAACTGATGGGTGAGTTGTTCAAAAATCATAAACAAAAAATTGGGGTTAGATCTAATTATTAATCGTTGCGGGTTATGAATTTTTTATACAAATCAATTCCCTGTTGTTTATACAGAAAAGCAATAAGGATACAAAATACCCATACCGTAACTGCCAGGCCAAAAAGTAATCCTCCATCCCCCTGGGATACAATCCCTAAAACGGTAAGATGAGAAAGTATTGCCCCTGACATAATTCCAAATCCAAGAAAAGCTCCGATAAAAACGGTAGCTGGTATTAATAATAAGATACCGGTTATTAATTCCAGTATACCTGTTCCGATCCTGCCCCAGGGTTCTACCCCCAGTTTACTGAATAATGCTACAGATTCCGGTTGTGCGGTAAACTTAAAATACAGAGTTTGGAATAAAATAAGGGCTGCAATGATCCTTAACAGCCATAAAGCCAGATTTTTGATATTCATGTGGTTTGTTTTTAGGGATTAATGGTATATATTTTTCCAGTTTTTATCAGCATTTGCTTTGAGGTTCAATTCATCTTTGTTCCACTTATTCAGTGTATTGTTCACCCATGTATGGTAAAACAGATAGAGTTTACCATTAGAAATTTTAAAAGTTTCCGGATCTATTTCCACTTTTTCGCCCGATGCACCCATGGCATAAGCACACCATCCACCATATTGCGGTTCATATTTTTTAGGATCTTTCTGAAATATTTCTTTGCTGGATGCTGAAGAAAAATAATAGGTTACCCCTTCATCAGTAAAGGACAACTGCGGGTTCCCTTTTACTGCTTTGTGCTGAACAAAATAGGCTACAGGATCATATCCCTGAATGGCCAGTCCTTTTTCAAGATTAAAATGTTTGAACGGAAGGTTATTTTGTGCCTGTAAATTGCCTATTGTACAGAACAATGCCAAAGCTGTAATTAGAATTTTACTCATTTTTTGGAATTTTGGGTTATTTAATTTGAAGGGTTTCTAGTTATTTCAATCGGTTTGATGGGTAAGTCGCTGGAAATAGTCATTCCTTACAAATTATTTTAAATTTTGTTCAGAAATCTGAAAGGCAAGTCATTTTTACTGCATTTGTATAACTATTTCCTGAAAATTCCCGGTTTACTAACCAACGATTTATTGAAATAAAAAATACATAAAACTGCTGCATACTTTAATATCATACATTCGCGCCGAATTCAGATTATTTAACCGACAGATGTATTAACCCGTTACCAATGAAAATTTCAGACAAACTGCAGCAAAGAAGCCAGGGGCTTTGTGAACTATGTACCGCAGAAACTGCTACGCATGCTTATGCCGTAAGCCCTAAAAACAATGATGATATTGAAAATGAAGTGACTTTATGTGATACCTGTCTGAAATTAGTTGAAGGTGGGGAAGCCGGTAATCACTGGCAATGCCTGGCAGGCAGTATCTGGAATACAGAACCCAGTGTTCAGGCATTGAGTTATCGAATATTATTTGGACTGAAAGACCAGGAGTGGGCGGTAGAACTGATGGATTCTGTTGCACTGGAAGAATCTGTGGTAAACTGGGCAGTGAGCGTGTATGAGAAAAAAGCAATTCATGTTGACGCAAATGGGCATGAACTGCTAAACGGGGATACCGTAATCCTTACACAGGGTTTAAATGTAAAAGGTGCCAATTTTATGGCTCCCAAGGGTACCATTGTAAAAAAGATCAGGCTGGTACCGGATAATACCGAACAGATTGAAGGTAAAGTGAACGACCAGACCATTGTAATTCTGACCAAATACCTGAAGAAAGCTTTATAGAAATAGTTCTCTATGGCTCGTTTATCAAACCATGGATGATGAATGAGCCATTTGCTTATTTTCAATAGATTCAATATATAATTTTTCAAAAGCGTTTACCACATATTGAATATCGTGCTTTTGAATCAACTCCAGGCTTCTGTTGCGCATCTGCAGATACAGGCTTTCATCTGAAATGACATTTTCAATTGACTGAACCAGTGCCGGAATATTGCCCACTTCGTATAAATAGCCATTCCCATCCACCAGTTCGGTTAATGCTGCTGCATTGGCAGCAATAACCGGCATACCGGATGCCATTGCCTGTAAGGTAACCAGGCTTAATAATTCTGCAATACTGGCAATAATAAAACAACGGCCAATATTGTAAAAAACAGGCAACTCCTCATCGGGTACAAATCCTGTAAAAATAACCTTGTCAGCAATTCCCATAGTTGAAGCCAGTGTTTTCAGCTCTTCTGATTGTGTACCCTTTCCTACAATTATAAGACATAAGTCCATCTTTTCACCTGCCAGTTGTATAGCTGCAAATATTTCTTCAATCCGTTTTTCAGGATCCAGTCTCCCAACATATAACAAAGCCGGTTTTTCAGGTATTCCATATTTTTTTCTGACAGTTTCCATTTCATTGGAAGGATGGAATCTTTGCAGATCTACTCCGCTTGATAAAGCAATAGTTTTAATATCAGACCGGATATGCGGCCTGATAATATTTACACCGGTTACAGTGGGTGTGGTTACCAGGTCAACCTGGTTAAATACCCTGGAGAATCCTTTCCATAGAAAAGCTTCCAACTTTTGTTTCCAGAATTTGCCTTTTACTAGAACGGTAATATTCTCCGGCATAAAATGATTGGTGGCTATAATGGGGAGCCTGAATTCCCTGTTCAGTTCCACCACCGCTTTGCTGATCAGAAAATGATCCTGTATGTGAATAATATCCGGTTTAAAGTCATTGATAATTTTCCTGATCCTGCGTTTGATTCCCAGTAATACGGGTATCCGGATATTGGCATACAGAAAAACAGGAAATGAGGGTAACCCATGTACCTCCAGATTATCGATAGTCCTGATAAATGCTGACAATGTATCTGAAGGAGCAATCACTTTAATCTGGTGTCCCTTTTCCTGAAGTAATGGTCCAACCCTGCATACGAAATAATAAACTCCATTAATATGCGGATAATATGTATCTGAAACAAAAAGAATTTTCATAATTGCCTGCGTTTAGTTTGAATGATATAAAAGAGAATAATGGATAATCCGAATGTGATCATCAATCCCGCAAAAAAATCCAGGTATTGGCTGATCTGGCGATAGGCATCACCGAATAGCAGACCAATACCCAAATAAAAGACGTATTGAATTAAGGATGTAATCAGGCAGATACCTATAAACTTCAGGTAAGGTATTTTTACAGCGCCAGCCGCATAAATACCTGCGATTCCAATACCCAAACTTATTTTGGATAAGGAAATGGTTTTACGGGGATTGATATCGAAATAGACCTTCACTTGCTGCACTTTTTCAGCATGAAAGCCCATTTTTTTAAGTATTTGTTTAAGAAAACCTGGTAACCCTACCCTGCCAAACAGGTAAACGAAGGAATCTCCGGTAATATCGCCTAAAATAATTACGGGGTACACTATCAAAGGGTTTAACAAATGGTTCATACATAAAAATCCTGCGATGACAGCCAGAATTGGCCCTTCCACAATAGCCAGCGGATACAATAATAAATAGCGGTATTCAGATAATAAATAAAGTATATTTTCCAAATGAATTATTTTAATTAAAAATATTAAAATACTTCTCCTAAGTTTCCAACAAAACCACCCGATCCATTTCTTCCTTTTCCAAAGTCAATACAGGCATTGGTATTGGAGAATTTATTGAATTTAATACGCAATCCAACTCCAACACCTGGTGAAATAACTTCGAATCTGTTGCTTATCATTTCTGAAACAGAGCTGGCATTGGCAAAAATTACGCCACCCACCAATCCATTCCGTGAAATTTTAAATCTCAGTTCTGCTTCCAGGTCTATAAACTTCTTTCCAATAAACCTGCTTTGTTCATATCCCCGACCTGTATTATTATACATATCTGTTCCCATACCCGGCAGGTCTAAATAAGGAGGGCTCCCCTTTAGGGTTATTACACTGTAAAACCAGACTGCCAGCATAGTATTCAGGGGAACTGAAATATATTTTCTAAAGTCCATTATAACAGCACTGTAATTACTATTGGCACCAAGCAATGTACTGTTCTGAATAAACTGAAGATTTGCATAAAAACTTCCCGGATTAGGATTTATACTATTTTCCCGGTTATCGAAAGATACATTTACATTAATACCGGAGGAAGTACTGGACTCCGTGAAACCATATTTCTGAAAATCAGTTATTCGCCCTGGCGTTAACTGTTCTTCTTTGATATGCCAGTGATAATCAAGCTGGTACCCATAACCAAGGTATATTGAATTGGAAATGCGGCGAATAATCTGCTCATAAAAGCGAACATAATTATAACTGATAATATACTTATCCGCTTCGGTGGTATATGCGCCGATTCCAAATGCATCCTGCGGGTATTTATAATAGCGCCAATCTCCTATCAGGTTAAATTTATTACCCGGAGTCCAGATAGTGGTTTGAACCGGCAGCATAAACTGCTGCTTTTCTGTATATTTTATTGCTGCTAAAATGGAAGAAACATTGGTTTTCTTTTTATCAGATGTTTTAAATGCCACATTTCCTGCCACACCGGGAGAAAAGCCAGTTGCAATGGTGTATTCAACAATGGGGGCAATGGTAAAATAGACAGGTATATCCCTGTTGACTGCTGTATCCAGTTTTCTGTTTTTATAAATATGGAAAAGATGATTGAAAATATCAATCAGGTCTTTCTGCTGGTTATAATAATGAAATGCAATAGTATTTAAGCTATCGTTATTATGACTGTAGGTTGGAATAACTGACTGAGCGGATAATCTATAGGAAATACAACATAAAAAGTCTATAACACAGAATATAATCAGATTTGAACCTTTTTTTCTCATAATCATTTATGCAGATCAGATTGTCCAAATTAAAAATTATTCAGTATAATTTTTTTAAGCATTTTATTGATAATGAAAATATAATGTAGTAATTACTATCCATAAAAAAGAGGCTGTTTCATTTGAAACAGCCTCTTTTTTATGGACCAGTAACCTGATTAACTTTTAATGATGGTTACACTACCAATTTTATGATGATCTTCATCCAGGATAATTACATAATAGGTTCCGTTAGTTAATCCACCAACATACAAAGAAATATTACTCAAGGTACCTGCCGGAGAAGTTGACACCGTTTTTTCTATTACCAGCTTTCCATTTGCATCATGAACTTTAATAATAGCATTATTCTGTCCGGAAATAGATGTAAAGCTAATGTTAGTGAAACCGGATGCAGGATTAGGGCTTGCAGCTACTGTATTTTTCAGACCGTTAATTTTTATCAGTTCAGTTACACTGTCTTTACAGGAACCGATCCCTGAAACAACCAGCTTAACTTTATAATCACCATTGGCATAATAAACAGTAGGATTGCTTAAATCTGAAGAAGTTCCATCTCCCAAATCCCAATTGTAATTCAGGGTACCTTCAGTGATACTGGAGGTACTCAGGTAAGTAGTACCATTTCCGCTGCCTGTATTATAATCAGTTGTAAATGATGCTGAAGGTTCTGAACCTACCGTAATTTGTAATACATATTCTGAAGTACAACCATTGGCATCTGTTACTGTCATAGTTACATCATGACTGGCTGCTGCATTATATACATGCCCCGGATTCTGAAGCACTGAATAACTACCGTCATTAAAATCCCAGTTATAAACCAATGCACTGCCTGCTCCGGTTGATTCATCTGTAAAAATGAAGTTATTACCGGTAATACATTGAGCAGCATTGTTGACACTGAATTTAGCTGAAAGTGTACATGCCGGTACCTGGGTTATAGCTGCAGTTACCAGGATATTAGCTGAAACACTATTACTTCCGTTTGGATTAGATACTGTATAAATAATGGTAACATTGCCAGCTGTAATACCGGTAAGCACTCCTGTATTCGGATCTATTGTTGCTATAGTTGCAGGAGAAGCAGTCCAGGTTCCACCGGTAACCGCATCACTTAAGGTGATGGTTGAACCGGTAGCTACAGTTGAAGGTCCGTTGATAGGTCCGGCTACAGGAGGTACTGAACAATCTGTTACTAGTACGGTAGATTGTGCAGTTGCAGTTCCGCATCCGTTATTTACGGTATAAGTGATCATTGCTGTACCTTTTCCTATGGCTGTAACCATTCCGGTTGTACTAACTGCTGCCACCCCGATGGCAGAAGTACCCCATACACCACCTGCAGTATTAGAGGTAAAGAATGCATTGGTATTGCTGCACATATTAGCTGCTCCATTAATCACAGGTGTTGCTGTCTGACTATTAACAGTTAGTAAAGTATTTACAGTATTGGTTCCGTTTATACCGGTCACACTATAACTGATCTGCACCGTACCTGCAGCAATTCCGGTAACCAATCCATTATTGCTTACAGAAGCCACTGTTGGATCAGAAGTTGTCCAGGTTCCGCCACTTGTTGCATCTGATAACTGAACAGTTGAATGGATACATAGGTTTGCTCCTCCCTGAATGGCAGCCACATTACCCAGAATTGAGGTGCTTTTATTCGTAATATTTACCACTTCTTTTATACTGTCAGAACAACCACCGGAAGTGTTCACCACCAGGGTTACCAGATACGAGCCAGGTTGGTAAATCACCATTGGGTTTACTAAAGTAGAGCTGGTTCCGTTACCCAGGTTCCAGTAATAGGTCATATTACCTGCAGGGGTGGTGGAAGTACTGATAAAAGTGGTTCCTTTTCCATTATAAGTATCAAAATCTGTTTTAAAAGAAACTTGTGGAGTAGGGCCTACAGTTATCTGTAAAGTATAGCCCGACTGGCATCCGTTTTTATCAGTAACAGTTAAGGAAATATCATGATCGGATGGTGATCCGTATACATGAGATGGATCAGGCTGTGATGAATGCGATCCATCATTGAAATCCCAGTTATAAACAAATGGCGCAGTTCCCCCTGTTGTGGTATTGGTGAATACATAATTATTGGTAGAAATACACTGATTGGCCTGATTGATAATAAATCCAGCTGCCAGGTTATTACAAATACCAGGTACAGAAACATTGATGATTTGAGAAACTACAGTAGGGCCGCAATCATTTGTAACAGTATAGGAAATAGTTACCTGTCCGCCTGCAATACCAGTAACCAAACCGTTGGATACTGATGCTATTGTAGCATTGGAAGTGGACCAAACGCCACCCGGAGTAGCATCCGACAATTGAGTGGTTTGTCCAACCCCTAATTGCAATATACCGGTAACAGGAGCAACTACCGGCGGGTATTTGATAGAAAGTATCAGGGTTGCGGTACTATCACAACCCACCGCATTGCTCGTATGGTAAGTATAAGTACCGGCTGTATTGTATTCCAGACCATTCCAGCTATAAGGTAAGGCTGTACTGCAAACAGTAAAAGATGTGGTTGAAGTGGAAGGCTGCAGGATAGAAAGAACCAGGGTAGCCGCACTGTCACAACCTGCCGCATTGGTAAGATGTACAGTATAAGTACCAGCAGTAGTATAGGAGTTGCCATTCCATGTATAGGGTAATGCTGTTGTACAAACACCTAAAGTTGTAAGTGAAGTAGTAGGTGCCAGTACTGTTAGGTTCAGTGTAGCAGCACTGTCGCATCCCACACTATTGGTTAAATGAGTAGTTTGAGAACCAGCTGCACTGAAACTTAATCCATTCCAGCTATATGGTAATGCAGAGGGACAAACACTGATATTAGTTACTGATGTAGATACTGGTCTAACTGTTACAGTTGTTGCAGCACTGGTATTCACGCATCCGTTTATATCTGTAACAGTTACTGTATAATTTCCACTTGCGGCAACATTGATACTCGATGCAGTAGCCCCGTTTGACCAGGCATAACTGCTGTAACCAATCATCGGAGCAGTGGATGGAACCATCCAGGAAGGGCTGCCCACCAGTGTGCCATTATTTCCATTGGCAGTAGCATCGGTTGTTGTTGAACCTGTTCCTTCATCTAATTTATAATAGGCTACCAGTCCGGCACTGTTTGGTGCAATGGATGTTTTCATTGCAGCCTGTATCTGAGCCTGTGTCCTTCCTATATTCCAAACCCGCACTTCATCAATAGCACCATTAAAATATTCTGTATTATTGGTAGTACCAATTCTGATATTATTTGCATTGGGAACATTATGACCACCCGGATGATCGGAGCTGATCAATATTCCATCTACATAAATGGTTCTGGTACTGCCATCAAATGTTGCAGCTACATGATGCCATGCACCATCTGCCAGATTGGGTGTAGTTACAACCAGATCATTAGCCCACCAATAATTGTCTAATCCGGCACTGCCATTCATCCTGAAAGCATTTACCTGATTGGTGGTACCCCAGTTGCCCCACCCAATAATTCCTCCTGTGGAAGATCCATTGGGCTTAATCCAGGCTTCCAAAGTATAGGTTGAATTACCAATTGGTATATTGGCAGTATTTGCTACATTAATATATTGAGCACTTCCATTTAGCTTAATAGCATTACCTGCCCCGCCGTTTGCATTCAGTGTTACATTGTTTCCACTGCAAAAAGTAGTAGTGCTGGTTGCAGAAACAGTTGGTGAAGGCAATGGGTTAACAGCAACGGTTGTTGCTGTTGATGTAGCAGAGCAACCATTGGCATCCGTTACTTTAACAGTATAATTACCGCTGGAAGTGGCTGTAATCATTTGAGAAGTAGCCCCGGTATTCCATAAGTAACTGCTGCCCGAACTTGCATTCAATTGCACAGAACCCCCTGCACAGAAAGTGGTGGAATTTCCTGCAGTAATAGTAGCAGAGGGCAATATATTTACTGTTACAGTGACAGGTGCAGAAGTAGTGGAACAACCAGCTGCATTGGTAACGGTAACTGTATTATAGGAATTGGAATTAACGGTGATGGACTGGCTGGTAGCGCCATTACTCCATAAAAAACTGCTGCCACTGCTGGCATTCAGTTGAACAGAACTGCCCGAGCAGAAAGTGGTTGGGCCAGTAGGTGTGATGGTAGCAACCGGATAAGCACTGATCACCACCTGTGCAGGATTGCTTGTAACGGAAGTGCCTGCTGAATTACTGACCACTGCATAATAATAGGTGGTTCCTGCTGTTGTAGCTGTAGGCGTATAAGAATCTGATGAAGCGGAAGTAGAATGTGAAGCCACCAGGATGCCACCCGTATTACTATTTGTAGTATTACTGTACCAGTTATAACCAGTAATGGTAGTACCATTGATGGTATTGGCTGAAACGGAAAGCGCAGTAGTTGTACCATTCAGGCAAACAGTTTGGGTGGAAGGCGAAGGTGCTGTAACCGAATACCCATTTACCATGATATACAATTTTCTTGTGGTATAGGTATTGGCATTGTACTGAAAAGTCCAGTCGGGATGGCCAGAAGATCCTGTATTATTTCCTATACCCAGATCAGACGTATTATTGTTCATGAAACTGTTATAGGCAAACAGGGTTTGTGATGCCCCATAATTATGAACCTGAAAAGATCCATAACAATTGGAACCTGCACTGCGTGTATCATTAAAATCATAGGTATTTGGATTTCCACCTATTCCGTTTAATCCTAATCCTGTTGAATAACAATCCGGCCATATCTCTATATTACCATTGATATTGGTAGCATTTGTAACATTAGAACCTGTACTTCCATAAACATTCATGCCTGTAACCACCTGTTGCCAAATTATATTTGAGTTGGCATATGGAACACCATAATCCGTAAGTTTATTACTGAATTTATTCATAGATACCCAAACCCATTTATTGTCCAGTTGAAGAAAATAGGCCACCCTACTGAAATTTAAACCAGTGATACCGGAATTGTTAACAGCATAATTGATAGCACTTTTGGTATTATAATTTGCATTTGTAGGAATATCCAACTCGTATACTACTCCATATTGAGAAGCTTCGGAAACATTGGTACTGGCAAGTGTGGGTACTGTTCCCAGGGTTTGTGCTTTTAATACAGTTTGCGAAACAAATATCAAAGCAACAATGGCCTTAAGCCTAAAATTGTAAATAGGGTTCATAAGCAATTGGAGGTTGACAGAATATATAAGGGTTTGTAAATTGATGTTTAAACAAACGTTAACAGCATAAAAATATTGTATTGACTTTCTACCTAATATTAAAAAGTACTTAAACAGTTTAAATAATGATTATAATTAGTTAACTAAGCAGCAAATGACAATTTTAACTGCAAAACAGATAATTTTATTTTTACCCTGATTTCTAAACTCACTAAAACTTAAAACTAACACCAGCTTCAATAAAAAACAAATTTGTAAGATGTTCCTGCGATATTGTTTTTGTAATCACAGAAGAAGATGAGCCATTTTGGGAAGTGGTAGTTTTTACAGTTGTTATATAGCTGGCGGGGTTTTCAGGTATAGCAAATGCAGGCGTAAAAAAAAATCCCCATTTCTTTCCATAATAATAAATTGGAAGGGAAATTTCATAATCCAGTAATTTGAACTGACCAGGGTTAATCATACTAACTGTAGTTGTGGTAGTTACAGTTGTTGTTCCGCTTGTAGTTGTGGAAGTTGAACCTTTGCTTTTTTTACCTGTTTTAGTGTGTCTTTTGGATATGTATTTATCATAATAATTCATAGTGCCTATATTGGTATTGAATGAAGGTTCAATACTCCATTGATCATCATCAAAACTAAAATCATGAGAAGCTCCGAGATTAATGGAATAATCAGTATTCCCCTCAGTTGTAAACATAGCATAAGTTCCGGCGCTAAGATTGATATAATCATTATTAAATGCAATATCGCCACTTAAGCTACCTGAAATTTCTGACCGTACAGATACACTGTTTTTATTATAAAAATCTTTTTCTGCTGTAATCTCTACAATGAGGTTATCCACTATTTCTTTTTCGTATCCGGCTTCCAAATTAAACAGGTCAATTCGCTGTGCATAATTACTTACCAAAAATGACGCTCCAGCATTTATGAAAAAACCCGATTTATCCAGGTATTTAAATGATGGAGTGAGATAAGGGACTGGTAAGGAATCTTTTCGTCCGTTATACACCGTGTTTGACAAATAACTCATTTGTGCTTTATATAAGGAATGGCTTTTGTTTTCTTGGTTATTTTCCTGGGCATTGGCAGAATAAGAATTAAATATGCTGCAAATAACTATAAACCAGTATAATTTATTTAAGGGTAGTTGGTATTGCATAGATTTAAAAAAATTTGACTGGTTTGCCGGTAAAAAGTTTAAACCCTGCTTTAACAAAATCTTTTTTTAATCTATTAAACTTTAGAATCAAATGTAAATCAATAATTAAACTTAAAACAAATCACAATGAAAAAAACAATCCTTTTACTGGCAATTGCAGCCATCGCATCTATCTCTATAATAAATGCACAAACTACCGGCCAACATCACGGATCAGCAAAAGCAAAAGATATGAAACATGATATGAAAGATATCCAGCACGACCGGAAAGATATTAAAAATGACAAAAAAGATATAAATACAGATAAAAAAACAGTTTCTGCCACCAAAACTGATATTAAAAAAGACAATAAGGATATCAGTAATGACAAAACAAAACTGAATCAGGACAGAAATATACGGAATGCAGATGCTGCCAATCATGACAAACAGGATGCTCAGAAAGAACAGCAAAAGATCAATGGGATAAAGAAAGATATCTCAAGTGACAAGAAAGATATTAATGCAGATAAAAAAACACTAAAATCAGAAAATAAAGATTTGAACAAGGATAAAAAGGATTTAAATAAAGACAAAAAGGATCTTAAAAAGGACAAGAAAGACCTGAGTAAAGATGCTCAAAAGTTCTAACCCACAATATTTTTCTTCTGCAAAGAGGCATCTGGGGGTGCCTCTTTTTATGAGCTGTATTGACATAGAGTGACTTATACAGGATTTACAAGTTAATTAATTATCCGCTAATTTTTTCTGTTTAAATACTTTTACAGTCTCATAAATCAACGCAGGCCAGGCAAATAATAGCAGGAAGGTTTTTATTAGTCTATTTTTAAAAACTCACCTGTCTTAATATAGTTTTACCAATAGGAACCAGGTTTACCCATTCTTTTTTACCGGTAGTTGTATTGAACAGGTTTACTTTTATCTTTCCCTGCTGATAGTGAGCATGAGGATCTTCTTTACATGTATATGTGGTAATGTTAAGTGGTGCATACATCCAATCAGCAAAACCGGAGATATATACCCTTCCTCTCTGCTCAGTACTTTCAATAGGATTAGCAAATACCAATGCCCCATAAGTAAAATAAGTTTCTTTATTTGAATCATTTTTTGGCCGTACGCTCGTTCCAAATGAAATACGGATATTATCTGTTGATTTAAAATCCCTGTCAATTATAATATAACCATCCATAAGCTTGTATTTTTCATTTGTCTGAATGGTATTCACCCAATCCGGTTTCCTGATCTTCAATACAAAATGGGTATCATGCGTTGCCCTGATCTTAAAATTAAAATCCTGCTGGTAAGGATAATTTGTAATTTCTCTAATGGATACGGGAACTTTGTTTACAGTTGTATTAAGAATAGTAGGTGCCAGTAACGCAGCCACCAGGGTATCATTTCCTGCTCTCATCCAGGCTGACTGGATAAAATAAGGTGTAATTTTACCCGCATTGGGATTACAGCAAACGGCTACATCCTGGTGAGCAGGTGAATATTTATACCGGGTCTGGTTTCTACCCTGTTCTACTTCGCCATTTTTAGTACCCCTCATTTCAAAGGAATTGTCAGTCTTCAGATAGGCTATTCCGGAGTGCAGGGGATTTCTACTGCCCTGTGCTGCATTGTAAAATATATTCTCCACCGCATCTCCATAAGCCGGGTTTCCAGATTTTTGCAGGAGCACTGTATAACTGTCCATGAGTTCCTGCAAGGAACAATATTCATAACCGATATGGGTGGCATCCGCTTTCCTTCCTCCTATCCATTCATCCCCTATAGCACCTCCTGTTTCAGTAGTTGCACGTTGTATCCTGCTCAGGTAAATGCCCAGGGCTTTTTGTAAAATTGAATCTCCAGAAGTATACGCTGCAACAGTTAGCGGGCGCAGGTGTTCATACGTATGTACTCCATGTGATTGCAACCGGTAAGTTGTATCCAGGATACTTTTAAGCTGTACATCTTTTTCTGAAGTGGTATTGGCTGAGAAATTCAAATACAAAAACAAGGCATACTCCCTATATTTTGTATTTCCTGTGATCTGATACATTTTGTCCAACACATCTGTAAAAGTTAACCCATGTGCCACTCCGCCAGAAAACCCATGATCCACAAAGAATGGGTTAGATTGGTTAACAGGATATTGCTGCATTACATTAACTACTGCTTTCAGTATCGCATTCCAAACTATCGGATCTTTTGAATATTCATAATATGCCAGCAAACCCCGGTATAAAGTTGTTTTTGCCCATAACTCCCCATTCTCTGACTGAAACCGGTACCGCAGATTTTTATCATAAATACCCAGATATCCATCTGCATCCTGCGTAGCCAAAATGGTATCGATATGTTTTTTCACTTTTGCCATGGCTGCTTTGTCTTTCAGCAGCAGCGCATTTCGGAGATAGCCATCCCACCAGTTGGATTGGGTTTCACTGTTCCACCACTTATACTGGTCATCTCCTCCGGCATCACCGGATTTCAGGTTACCGAGGTCTTTTGCAGCACTGTGCAACTGCAACCTGCCTGCGCCATAAATTGGATCATAAATTAATGAAGGAACCAACTGGTCCAGATGCCCCACAAAACCCACCATATCCTGTTCCATTTGCTTTTTAATCCAACCTGATGGTTGTATGGAACCAAATGGCAACCGTTGCAATTTTTCAGGTATGGGAATTGTCTGAGAAAATACAGTAATAGAAAAACTAATGAAAATGGCAAAGTATAAGATTTTCATATTTATTTTAATTTATCTGGCTTGCATCTTTACTAATAAACTGCCGCCCTGCATAATAGTTGCATAACTGAGTGCAGGTATGTTTCCAAATGGATGATTATTTAAAGTATGGGATGATGCATATATATTTTTGTCAGAATATTCCGGTGCTTCCACTGTAAATGTTTTACCATTTTGCAGGTGCAGGATTGCTTTTTTAACCTGTGGTGCACCTAATACAAAAGAAGGATCGGCAGGGTTAACCTGGTAAAAACCCAGTACAGATAAAATATACCAGGCCGACATTTGTCCGCAGTCATCATTACCAATCATACCATCCGGTGTATGTTTATAAAAATCACGAACAACCTGATGAATATAATATTGTCCTGTTTTAGGTGTTGCTGAATACGCATAGAGATAGGCAATATGGTGACTGGGTTCATTGCCATGTGCATACTGGCCAATCATTGCTTCCTGACCCAGGTATTTATCCGGATTGGGTGTACGGATGGTAAAAAAACTATCCAGCTGTGCGGTAAATTGTTGCTTCCCTCCCAGTAAGCCCATCATACCCTGTACATCGTATTGAGCTGGTGTCCAGAAATACTGCCATGCATTGGCTTCTGTGTAGTCACCCGGATTGTTCATGGGTGAGGTAGCAGTTAAGGGGTTAAAAGGAGTTCGCCAGTTTCCCTTACTGTCTTTTCCCCGCATTTGCCTGGTAATGGGATCATATACATGCTTATAATACAGGGCCCGATTATAATATTGGTCCGCAATCTCTTTCTTGCCCATTTTAGCAGCCATTACAGCTATACAATAATCATCCACCCCATGTTCCAGTGTTCTGGATACAGATTCATTATCCAGACTGTCGAACGGATAATACCCAAACCGGTTAAGTAATCGCCAGTTACTGTTCATATGATTTACTGAAGTGGATTGTATCATTTGCTGCAGGGCAAGGGTGGTATCAAACCCCCTGAATCCTTTATTAAAAGCATCTGTAATTACAGGAATAGCATGATTGCCAATCATACAGTAATTGTCTTTGCCCCAGGCAGTCCATATTGGTAAAAACCCAGTTGCCGTTGCATGGGCAATCAAGGTCCTGATGAATCCGTTAACCCGTTCAGGAGCTATAATGGTATATAAGGGATGTGCAGCCCGGTAGGTATCCCAAAGTGAGAGCGTTGAATAATATTCTTTGTTGACAGCCACTCTAACCGTATCATCTGCCCCCCTGTAACTACCATCTGCATCTGCAATATTGGTAGGTTGTAAAAACAGTCGGTACAGGCAACTATAAAACACCTGCTTTTGTTGTAAAGGAGCTTCAATTTCTATCCGGTTTAAATAATTATTCCAGGCTTTTTTTGCCTTACTAACCGTTGTATTAAAATCCCAATCCGGTAATTCAGATTTAAGGTTTAGTCTGGCCCCTTCCACAGCCGTGGTGGATAAAGCTATTTTTGTTAATAATACTTTCTCCGGTATATCAAACTGTATTGTATAGCGGGGAGCATTTTCCTTTGGTTGTCTGGGTAACAACTCAATTACCTTAAAGGGCTTGTTAAACTGAATGGTAAAATAATATTTCCTGTCCACCCAGTTACGGGTATGACAATAACCACTAATAGTGGTTTTATTCTCAATTTGCACTTTACTGTCCAATACCAGGGAATCAGTCAGAAATTTCAAACCATGTTGCAAATCGACCAGCAAAAAAGCATACTTAGCGGGGAATGTGTACTTATGAAAAGCCACATGTTCGGAGCAGGTTAACTCAACTTTTACCCTATTACCTAATGTCACTGTATAATAACCAGGAGTAGCTAGTTCAGAATTTTTATTATAGGTTTCAGCAAGGCCTGCTTTATTTTCTGATGTAAAAGGTTGCAATAAAATATCCCCGTATTCACTGATACCTGTACCATTGGACCGGGTTTGTGAAAAACCCAGGATGAGGGAATCTTTATATTGATAACCACTGGTATAATCCCATCCCTGATCCCGGTTATCCGGTCCGGGTTGTACCAGCCCAAATGGCATACAGGGACCCGGGAAAGTATGCCCTGTACCATCGGTTCCAATAAATGTATTTACATACCTGGTATAATCTTTCTGTTGAGCAAATGAAGTATAAGTAACTATCAGGAAACAGATGCTTAATAAAGGCTTTATATGATTCATAAGCAGATTATTCTTTTGATTCATCCTGTATCTTTTGATAGATTAACCTTGCCGCATCATAAAATTTTAAAGCTTCTGCTTTACTTTCCGGAGCAATCTGAGATTGCTTTTGTGCCCAGCATATATTCACTGCTTTCAAACACCAGGCAGCACTTTTTTTACTGGCACGGATAGGTTCCTTATTTACCAGCACAAATACAGGATTGGTATGTGAAGAGGGCATAATTCTTAGTGCAACCCAGCTGCTTTTTTCAATTGCTGTTTCAAAAGCAATGTCCTGGACTGAACCATCGGCTACAATGGTTTTGGTTGCCCTAACTTCCCCATTTATAATCAATTCTACGGGAACTGTCCTTGTATTTTTAATCCTGCCCTGTTCCAAATCCCAGAAAGGTTTTTGAGACCAGATTTCCTTATAATAATTCAAGGGTTTGATAGTAGTATCTTTTTTAGGGCTTAACAAAGCGGCAACCCTTGCAGATATTGTTATTGCAGCGGGAGCAGTAAGATTGACCTCACTATTCTTTGTTCCAGCTTCTATGCCATTTACCGTAAAATCCATTATATGGCTTTTGCCATCTGAAATATAGGACCGCCCGGTTTTCAAACCATCTGTCCACTCATCATAAGTCAGTCCTTTATCCAGTTTTACATAAGTTCTTCCATGAGCAATCTTGTCATCACTCAGACAGGGATAATCTGTTTCCCCCACCATACGGGTGCGGAATCCACAATTCAGGGTATGGTACCAGATATTCAATTCCCATACGGGAGGTGTATCCATCGCAGAAATAAAATCAACCAGGTTTTGAGTGACTGAAACGATATATTCATTTGCACCAATACCATCAAATTTAGGAAGTGCATAATTGGGTAAAGAATCATTGGAAACTTCCAGTCCCAGTCCAGAATGTGCATACCCGGTTACTGCTCCCTGCGCTTTTGCCCATTTGAGAATAGGAATGGTATAGGTAGGCCAGTTATCAATTTCCTTAGTATTTGGATAATACTGATCTTTTAATTTTAATAAAACCAGATGCCCGGCATGGCCGGACGGAAATACAGAAATTTCCATATCATAATGCATAAGGTTTTTACTGGTTGATAATTTATTGTCTTTCCCTTCAAAGAATTGTTTCTGATAATCATATCCCCTGCCCCATATTAAAATACAGGCTACATTCACGCCCTCACCAACTACATGATAAATCAGATCATCTGGATTTACTCCCTGTGCAGGAGAAGTATAATGGGAACATCCGGAAGCATGTATATGGGAATCTCCGGAAAAATAGCCCCTGCTATTTGGATTAATCCAGCGTTTTAACTGAAGAGCCAATACCTGGCCGGGAGTTGATTTTATTTCAAATTTCTTAATCCCTTTCAAATATTCTGCACCCCGGGTATATTCTACTGAATAGTTACCTGAAGGTAAATAAATGATATCTCCATCAGACCTGTAAATCTGTGATTCAAAAAATAAATCAGGTGCCAGCCTTTTTGACTGACTGGGATAAATATTTCCATTTGCATCTTTAATAGTAAGTGATGCAGTTGCAGGAGTATGGTCATCATCCAGAATAGAAAGTTTAACCGGATGGGCAGCCAGACAATTAAAAGAAACTGTTGCTTCATTTTTCATCTCAGTATTCCCGCAACGAATACTGAAACCAGCTGTTTTTAACCCTGCATCCCTGCTGTATAACCGGATAATAAAGTATTCAATACCTGCACCAGATAAGCTGTCCGGCAGCAATTCATCCTTATAAAACTGAAAATCGAGCCAGCGCTTTTTTATGTCTTCACTGGTAACAACTGATCCTTTGCTGTCACCACCCATACCGTATATTTTTTCACCTCCATCATATACCCGTTTTGCTTCTTCACTTTGTATTTCCAGTAAAGATTTCATACCGGCTTTATTTGCCGCTTTAACCAGAAAACTACTCCATCCATTTTGCAGTAATACGACATTGGCCTGTCCCGGTTTTGCAGTTAGTTTTCTTTCAGGGTTAATATCCAATTGTAACAATGCATACTTATCCAGTATACTGATTACCGATTTTTTATTATTTGCTGCAATAGCTTTTTTAATCAGATTCAGATCTTCCTTCGGAACCGGAGTATGCAAATTTTGCAATACCTCCAGTAACCTGTCTGTTTTGGCAAAAAACAGTTTATTTTCCTGTCCATATACCTGAAAACCTTGAACAGAACAAATAACAATTATTAAGAAAGTAATATATTTATTCATACTTATTTTTATTGTTTCAGCAAAAACACCAGGGGTATATCCAGCCTTTTATGCCATGATTTTTCACTATGGCTTTCTCCCGGGAAATATTTAGTCATCCAGTTTTTGGAAGTATATCCTTTCGCTTTCAAAACCTCATCCACTTTTGCCTGCAAGGGCGGATACATAGCGTCCAGTGTCTGGTCGCCATAATCAAAATACAATTTATGTTTTTTGGGATCGGGCAAGTGTATGCGCATATAATTCAAAAATGCATCTGGTATGGGATTGTTCTCTATGGTAAAAATTCCGGGCCAGTGAGTACTTAAACAGGCAGCGCCGCCAAATACTTTCGGGTACTCACAAATTGCATACATAGATATTAAACCTCCCATACTACTACCGGCAATAAACGTATGGGAAGGCCCTTTAAATGTGGAATATGCGCTGTCTATATAGGGTTTTAATTCATTGACGATGAATTTTAAATAACGGTCTGATTGAATTTTACCTGCAAATACTACACTTATATTGTTCCTTTTGGTAGCATAAATTGAATCCTGTTGTTTGGATGATAAAGATTCAAAGGGTTTTTGCGGAAAATAATCCAAATGCCTTTTTGCATCAGCATTCCAGATCCCCACTACTATAAATGGTTGTACTTTTTTCTGTTGCATTAATTCACTTGCTATATCATCCACTCCCCATTCCTAGTGGTTCCAGGTTGTGGTACTGTCATACAAAGTTTGCCCGTCGTGCATATATAAGACTGCATATTTTCTTTTTGCACTATATCCTTCAGGCAACCAGATATCAATATTTCTGGCATCAACATACTTTGATTGAAAATTTTCTAATCGATGTATGGTGCCGGATACAACTTTAGGTAAAGGATGATTAACTATAGTTTGTGTAAAAGCATTTGCGGATAGCAAAAAAAGGAAAAGAACTAGTATTTTTTTCATGGCCGGTTATCATTGTTTTCACTGGCAAAGCTACTCTTGTTTTACAGGTGTAAATAGCATTGATTATCCAAATAACAACACTATATTGACAACAATGAAGTAATTTTAAGCTTTTCAGAATTATATAGTATGAGGGCAAAACTTGAAAACCTTGCTCAGCAGCATAAAAACCAATCATTTTTATGTTATGAACTGGCAATGACAAACTTTGATTTTTTCTGGCATTACCACCCGGAATATGAACTCACTTATATCATAAACGGAACTGGCAAACGCATTGTGGGAGACAATTATGAGGATTTTACAGATGAAGACCTGGTTTTACTGGGGCCTATGTTGCCACATACCTGGGTGACTGAACAACCAGCTTTTGATCATTACCGGGTTATCGTCATTCAGTTTTCAAAAGAATCTGTACAGCCATTATTACAATATTCAGAAATGGCAGTGATTAAACAATTATTAAACCGGTCAGTGAGGGGGATGCAATTTTCCGGACAGGCCAAAAAGGAGGTAGCTGGTTTATTGAATGAAATAGTTGCATCCAACGGAATGGATGCACTCCTGCTGTTTTTCAAAGTTTTGCAAAAACTAAGCAATATGGAATGCAGGACATTGGCTACTGAATTTTTTACTTCGTATCAAACCAATGAAAATCAGCAGCGTATGAACACGGTTTTTAAGTGGGTACAACAAAAATATACGGATAAAATTCAATTATCTGAGGCTGCTGCTCTTGTTCATTTATCAGAAAGTGCATTTTGCAAATTCTTTAAAAGAGTATCCGGGAAAACTTTTTCAGGATATGTAAATGAAATAAGGATTGCACATGCCTGTAAACTGTTAATTGAAACAGATCTGTCTGTCTTACAGATTGCCAACAATTCGGGCTTTGATTCCCTCACTTATTTTAACAGGACTTTCCTTAAAAAAAAGGGGATCACTCCCCGTGCATTTAGAAAAAAACAATAACCGGCAAACCAGCACTTTTTACTTTGATTTCAATACAAAATCATCCGGTTTATCGTTTTCAATAACAATCAATTTTTGCCCTCCCCTTATCTGGCCCAGTTCTCTGAAATTTCTTTCAGCCAGTTTATCTATTAATTTTTTTTCGGCAATCAACCATTTTTCCTGTTTCATCAGGGAAAGTTCATTCCAGTTATCCGGTTTCTTCATTATATTTTATTTATCAACAGGCTTCAATTCCAGTCATTCTTACATGTGATGGGTTACAAATTTACTTGTATTATTGGTCAGCAATTATTTGTTTTAAACTCATTTTATTCACCATGGTAATGCTTATTCACATTCTAGAATTACCATGCAGTGAAAATTTCAGTTTTAATCCAGGAAATCATTTAACCCCTGTTAAAAAGCGCTTTTAGGATCATACCTGCCATTTTTGGGTTTTCTTTTAAGCGGCGTGTGCAATAGGCAAACCATTGTTTGCCATAGGGTACATATACCCGCATGGTATGGCCCTTATCTACCAAAGATTTTCGGAGTTCAGGAGTAACACCATACAGCATTTGAAATTCGTACCTGCTGGCGGGTACTTTATATTTATCAATCAGCTGTAAAGCACCTTCCACTATCGGCTTATCGTGGGTGGCAATGCCTACATATACCTGGTTCTGCAACATCCATTCCAGGTCTTCCAGATAATGCTCATTAATTTCTTCATAGCTTTTATAAGCAATAGCTGCCGGTTCGTTGTAAATACCCTTACAAAGGCGGAAATTAAGCGGTATTTCAGCAGTATGTAAGTCCAGCAGGTCTTCAATATCCTTTCTGGTTCTTTTTAAATAAGCCTGTACAACCAGACCCACATGAGCAGGAAATTCCTTTTTCAACCGGCGGAATATATCAATTTCAAGATCGGTACAGGGTGCATCTTCCATATCAATCCTTACAAAATTACCATAGGATGCAGCTTTTTGTACTATCTCACGGATATGGCTGTAACAGAGTTCTTTATCCAGCAATAATCCGAACATGGAAGGTTTTAAAGAATAATTACCATCAATTTTGAATTTTTCTGCCTGGTCAATTATTTCCAGATATTCTTTTTTATTGGCTTCTGCTTCTTCAGGGGTTTTAATGAATTCGCCCAATACATCCAGGGTAATTTTAACCCCTTCCTTATTCAGGGCATTACAACTGTTGAGGGCTTCTGTTATATTGAGTCCGGCTACATATCTTTTAGAAAATACCCATACAAATTTCTGGGGCATATAAGGCAATAAGCCTGCTATTAACTTGTTCAGCATGCTGGAACATTTTTCTTATGAAGGTGATTTTTACTGCTTTATTAAAAAGCAGAGGCAAAAATAGAACTAACGCAGAATCAAAAAATATGACATTTGTAGGTTTTATCAATGGAATTTCATTTTAATCCTCATGTTATGGTTATATGATTGCTTTGAGAAGGGTGATTCCGAAATGAAAATAAACGATCATTGAAAAATGATTATTTATATTACCTGATGTTATATAAAATAGATAATAATGTAAACGTTTCTTGCAGAATCAAAATTTTTTTATTTATTTTTGATTTATTTATTATTGTTTTATTGTTTTTATTTCAAATCGAATTTATTTGGCTTAAAAATTATACCTGAAATTCACAATATTTAAACATATAATGCGGGTTAAAAAATCAATTATATTACCAGTACAATACCTGTCAGCCATCTTTTTACCTATACTGGTTGCCGCTATTATTTATAGTATCTTTGGAAGTACACAGGGGTCTGTTGCAGAATTTTTATTGATTTTGACTATTTCTTTACTTGCGATGTATTTGTCCCTGAAACCCTTAATGCTCAGTGCTGCTATTTGTACTTTTTTGCTGGGTTTTATTTTTATGAAACCCGAATTCAGATTTGAAATGGAAATCAAGGAAGATATTATAAAACTACTATCATTTGGGGTTGTTTCACTATTGATTGTAGTATTGACTTATAAGATACAGCAAACAGAAAAAAAGGCAAGGGAAAAGGAAGAAAAAGAAACGATTTTAAAAACATATGAGCAGATGTTCATCTCTCTTTCCATTGAACTTGAGCAACCTGCAAAAGCCATATCAGATGCTGCATTATTATTGTTAAGTCCGGATCATCAATACACAGATAAAGAAAATAATTCAATTCTGAAAAAAATAAGAGTGGCAGCATTTTACCTGAATCAACAAATTGAAACCCTCTTATACCTTTCAGGGTTAGAATCAGGAATCATACAGATCAGTAATCAATGGTGTGAAATCAGAGAATTAATGGAGCAAACTGTTGAAAGTGTTTCTATATATTTTCATCCTATAAAAATAGAACTGAATGTCAGCAAAAGTTTAGCACTGGTTTCGGCAGATTACAGGTTATTGAAGATTGCACTTATGAATATACTCACATCAGCTATACAGACGGCAGATTCACTTTCTGCAATTGTCCTGTCTGCAAGGATAGAAAACAATAATCTATTCCTATCCCTTCATTATAAAAAAAACACCTTACCCGCTTCTTTTATAATTAAACAGACAGACAGCTCAGATAAAAGTACTGATACATTAAAGGAAGAAACAGGCATTAGTCTTTCGATTGTAAGAACATTAATAGAAGCACATAATGGTGTACTGTATGTTAACAGTAATTTGGAAAATGGCAATATCCTAACCATTTGCATTCCAGCTCGTCTTAATACAGGAGAGAAAGTTTACTATGGTGCCAACAAAGAAATGACCTACCTATAAATTCAGGAAGTTTTCAGGTCAATTTTACTTAAAAGTTCATTATAATATTCTGCTTTCATTCTTGCATTTATAAAGAAAAAATGCTTATATTGTAGCATAGTTTCGCAGCAGTTATCCTGAATAATTGCTGCGAAATTTTTTAATACTTAATAAAAAATTCTTACAATATGAACGGAAACAAATTTTTATACTATTCGATGCTCGTTAGCTGCCTGTTAGCATTCCTGAGTATGAAAGGTACTGCACAGGGAACCAGATTATTGAGGCAACCCAATATCAGTGCCACACAGGTATGTTTTGAATATGGCGGCGATATATGGGTGGCAGATAAACAAGGTGGAGATGCGCGGAGAATTACCAGTACAGCAGCGGTGGAGAGTGACCCTCATTTTTCGCCGGATGGGAATTTCATAGCTTTTACTTCCAACCGTTCCGGAATCGCGGCAGTCTATGTGGTACCTGCAACCGGAGGTATACCCATCAGGCTAACCTGGTATCCGGCTGCAGCTTATGCCAGGGGATGGACACCCGACGGAAAGCATATCATTTATGCATCTGTAAGGGAAACTGCACCGGTAGGTTATTGCAGGTTATGGACTGTACCCGCTGCGGGCGGAGCCTCCGAATTGTTACCTGCACCCTGGGGGTATGATGCTTCTTTTGCACCAGATGGAAAAAGAATAGCATTGGACAGGGTAACCCGCTGGGATGTGGAATGGCGCCATTACAGGGGCGGGCAAAATACTGCTTTACAGGTGTTGGACCTTAAACAGTTATCAGAAAAAAATATACCTAATGAAAGAAGTATGGACCTCCATCCCTTCTGGATGGGGAATACTATTTATTTTTTATCTGACAGGGATTTTATTATGAATATATGGTCTTATAGCCCCACAGATGGCTCAGTACGCCAGGTTACCAACTATACCGGTACCGATATTAAATGGCTTTCCGGCAATAACAAGGAACTGGTATATGAAAAAGATGGGTATATTCATATCCTTGATCCTCAGACTGGTACTTCCAGGCAATTATCCATCACAGTAAATGGAGATTTTCCATGGGCGGAAACACGCTGGGAAACTGTTACCAACAGGGCTGAAAATGCATCTTTATCCCCTACCGGGAAAAGAATCATTCTGGAAGCTAGGGGGGATATTTTCACCGTTCCGGTAGAAAACGGGGATGCAAGGAATATTACAGCCAGTTCTGCTGTAGCTGACAGGCAACCTTTATGGTCGCCTGACGGAAAAACCATTGCCTGGTTTTCTGATAAAAGCGGAAAAGGATATGAACTTTGCCTTACTGACCAGGAAGGCAAAAACACACCAAGGGCTTTATCTATAGGTGAATCTAAACTGGCATGGGAACCTGTCTGGTCTCCCGATGGTAAATACATTGCATTTGAAGATAATAAGGTCAGGGTTCAGATTATAGAACTGGCCACCGGAAAAATTATTACAGCAGATACAGGAGGAACCAATCTTGAACGTGGAGAAATGACACTCAGATGGTCGCCTGATTCCAAATGGCTGGCTTATTCCAAAACAGCATCCAATAATTTCAGAAGAATTACAGTCTGGTCATTAACCACCCGTACTAAAAATTATATCAGCGATCCGATGGCTGATGCCATACAACCTGCATGGGACAGGGATGGCAGGCATCTGTACTTTTTAGCCAGTACCAATATTGCATTAGGCTCAGGCTGGGCGAATACCAGCTCTATACAGGCAAAGCCAAGCTTTGCAGCCTATATAACATTGCTAAGGAAAGAAGAACCGAATCCGTTTCCATTGAAAACAGACGAAGAACCGGATTCTACCAAAGAGCTTAAAAAGCCGAAAGATACCAGTGACCAGAAACAGGTTAAAATTGACTGGAATGAGATGGACAGGCGGATAATTGCATTGCCCATACCATCTGGCAATTATGACCAGCTGATCAGTGGCCCCAGGGGCACAGTCTTTATTGTTGCAGGAAATTCGATCAGCAAATTCAGTATTGATGGGAAGAAAATGGATGATTTTGTGAACAATGCAGGTAGCCCAACCATTTCTGCAAACGGAGAGAAACTTTTATTTTCCAGTAACGGACACTGGCGGGTGGTATCAACAGCCAAAGCACCGGGCACAGGTGAAGGAAATGTAGCCATGAACCTGAAAATACAACTGAACCGGCTGGAAGAATGGAAACAGATATTTACAGAAGCCTGGCGCTATGAACGGGATTATTTTTATGACCCCAATATTCATGGCCGTAACTGGGATCAGGTTTGGGATATTTATGCACCGATGATTCCATATATCCGTCACCGGACTGATCTCAGTTATTTACTGGACCAGTTAGGTGGTGAGCTTTCAGTAGGACATAGTTTTGTATTTGGTGGTGATTTTCCAGTATTGGATAGTGGGAAAACAGGGGCATTGGGAGCCGACTTACAGATTAGTGCCGGAAAATGGCAGATCAAAAGAATCTATACCACAGAAAGCTGGAATCCAGGGTTAGTGGCACCATTAGCACAGCCTGACCTAAAAGTGAAAGAAGGGGATTATATTCTTGCAATTGATGGAAAGGAACTTACGGCCTCAACTGATCCCTATGCTTTGCTGTATGGCAGAGCCAACCTTCAAACGATACTGACTATCAACCATCAGTCGGATACTTCCGGAGCATGGACCATCCGGGTTTTACCTGTTGACAATGAATCTGCTTTACGCCAGCGTGCCTGGGTGGAAGACAATCGCAGAAAAGTTGATCAGCTTTCCAATGGAAAACTGGGTTATGTATGGATACCCAATACCGGAGGACCAGGATTTGTGTCTTTTAACAGGTATTATTTTGCTCAGCAGGATAAAGCAGGGGCTGTAATTGATGAACGTTTTAATGGCGGAGGTTTATTGGATGATTATATGGTAGACCTGATGGTAAGGCGTTTAAGGGCTGCACTGACCAATGAAGTTCCAGAAGGCCGGGCTTTGAGATTGCCTGCCGGAATTCTGGGTCCTAAGGCATTACTGATCAATGAAATGGCAGGTTCGGGTGGTGATTTCTTTCCATGGGCATTCAGGCACCAGCAGGTAGGCCCATTGATTGGCACCAGGACATGGGGAGGATTGGTAAAATCATCCGTTCATTATGCCTTTATAGACGGTGGTTCTATGACAGCACCTGATAATGCTGTTTTTGATCCGGTAAAACAGAAATGGGTGGCTGAAAATGAAGGTATAGCACCGGATATAGAACAGAAAATTGATGCAGTTTCTGTTTCTAAAGGAATTGACTTGCAACTGGAAAAGGCGGTTCAGGAAGTGTTAAAATTAGTGGAAAAAGAACCGGCACCTGAAATAAAACACCCGCCCTATTCCAGGCCGGCGGTTAAAAATTAAGCTTATTGGCCAGGATTATTATGAGTTTGTAGCTTTAGGAAGGATAACACTGAAGGTAGTTCCCTTTCCTTCTTCACTATCGATCTGAATTTTTACATTATTCAGTTTGGCAAACTCATTCACTAACATAAGGCCTATACCCGTTCCTTTTTCTCTTTCAGTACCCGGATTAGAAACCTTGGAACCAAATTGATGAAATAACTGAGCCTTTTTTTCAGGACTCATCCCTACTCCGTTATCCTGGATATGAATTATCAGATCCTGGTCAGTTTCTGTAAAATAGACTTTTATTTCTCCGTTCAGCGGAGTGAATTTAATGGCATTGGTGAGTAGGTTTTGAATTATAATTTTTAACTGATCCCTGTCAGATAAAACCTGCAAAACAGGAGCCACATCCATATGCAGGTTTATTTGTTTTCTTTCAGCCAGCGGCTGCAATAATGTAAGTAATTCCTGAATTACTTCTTCAGTATAAACAGGTTCAATTTTGGCTGTAATGCCAGATTGCTGAGTAGCAGCCCATGCCAGTAAATCATTGAGCATTTTACCGGAAAGTGTTACCTGTTGCTGTAAGGCTTCCAATAAAAGCGACTGTTTTTCAGGAGATAATATTTTACGGTTAATTAATTCGAGTGACTGCTGGAGTGAGTTCATAGGAGAACGCAGGTCATGGCTGATTACATAAAACAACTGATCTTTCATAGTATTCAATTGATCTATGTCTGCGTTCTTTTTCAGTAACAAAGTATTCAACTTTAAAGTCTTTCTGTAATAGACCCACAACAAAATAAACCCTAAAATTATAATTATTGCAAATACTCCAATAATAAGGTTAATCTTAGCAGCCAGTTTTAATTTTTGTTCATTGAACCGGTTTTCTTTTTCCAGGCTTTGATTGGCAGCTTCTTTCTGTTGTATTTTAAAGTAATCTGCTGCTTCCTGTGTGTTTTGAGCAGTCAGACTATCTTTATACAGTTTGTCCAACTGCAAATAATAATAAGCTTTTTCATAGTTCTTATCCAGCGCATAACATTTAGCAAGTATTGACAATGCCTGCTCAGCCTCCCATTTTGCATGAATGGAACTGGCATAATTAAAACTTATATGTGCATTTTTCAGTGACTTTGCATATTCGCCCATTGCAAAATAAGTCTCTGCTAACCCTACATAGCAAAAACTTAATTCCCATGGATCTTTAATTGCTTTATCATTCCTTACAATCAGATAATGTGCAATAGACTGAGGATAGTTTTTACTATGAAAATAGGTTTTGCCCAGACGGTCATAAGCCAATGCAGTTACCTGCTTTACAGGATTTACTTTATCTTTTTCCAAGGCAATATGCAATAGTTCAATGGCTTTATCGTACTCCCCGGATTCATCATAACAAAGTCCCAGATTAAAAAGAGCTCTTGTTTCGTGCAGGTTATTATGGATGGCTTTTGCCAGTAAAATTTCATTTTGAAATTGCAGTATGGCTGATTTATATTCATTATGTTCTATGAAAACAAGGCCAATATTATTTATGGAAATAAGTTTATTCAGGGTATCATTGAATGTATTACTGATATTCAGCGCCTGTTCTGAATAAACGAGGGTCGAATCGTAAGTGCCCTTTACATAATAAGACCTTGCAACATTATTCAGGGCCTCGGCCTTCCCTTTATAATAATTCTGAGAACTGGAAATACGTATTGCTTCCTTACCCAGAAAAATGGATGAGTCCGGGTTTATATACGTATAATCATAAGCCAGGCTGTTTAATTTATCTACTGATTCGTGTTTGGTTTGAAACGCTTTATCAGACCGGAGTGATTTTAATTGATTTACCTGAGAATCGATCGATTGTGGGATAATTACATTACAATAACAAAGTGAAAAAAAAGAAATGAAAATAATTCGCTTATTTAAAAATAAAGATTTAATATAGTTTGAATTAAACATGGATAGGGATTAATACTCTTTACATTTACTACTGATTAAATATACTGATTTATTATTTATATTATTTTTTGAAAGTGAGTATTGAAATTAACTGAAACAGAAATTATACCCACTTTTCACAAACTAAAACAAATTTAATACCATAAATAAAATATGCCAATTTTACTGCTTTTACAAAAAAAATTAATTCTTTGTAAGTTATCGCTGTATTCAAATTATAAAATACTGACAATACAGGGATTGAAGCCAAAAAGCTCTATAAAAGCTATATTTTACAGTAATTTCAGTATTGAAAAGTGCAGATTTTTTTATATTAATTGCTGAAAAAAAAGTGTAATAAAGCGATTTTTAAATTATTTCTTTTAATAAAATAATTGCCATTTATGAAATTTTACAAAACTATTTTATGTTACGTCAACTTAAAAACCACATCTGATTCTTAATTATGCGTAATACTACTAAGTTGAAAGCTATTTTACAGGATTATGATATCGACTTATCTTTAAAGGAAACAACGGAAATTGCCATGACCATTGTTGATAAGAAGACCGGTAGTTATACCATATTCGAAAACAAATCTTACAGCACATTAATTTCAAAAGCGTATTCTTTTGCCAATAAAAAAAGAAAGGCAGGCGAACCAAAAATATAATCAGTATTTTAACCGATTCTCCAAAAAACTGAGAGTATATGCCCAGGCTTCCTTCGCTGCCAATGGATGGTAGCTTTTACGTTCATCGCAGTTAAATCCATGATCAGCATAGGAAATTACCACATTGGAATATTCTTTACCAGCAGCTTTCACTGCTGCAATGGCCGCATCAATTGATTCGGGTTTAATATGTGCATCCAGTCCGCCCCAGAAAAACAACTGTGCCCCATGTAACTGTTCTGCCAGGGCAGCCATTTTATCTATACCCCCACCATAAAAGGATACAGCAGCTGCTAAAGGCAATTGGGCATTTGCCTGAAAAGCCACACGGCCACCCATACAAAAACCAATACTGCCTATTTTATCTTCCAGCACCTGAGGTTGCTGCAGCAACCATTCATAACAGGCGTTAAGGTCTTTCGCAACTCCTTCAAAACTGATAGCCTGCAAATGAGGGGCTACTGAAGGGAAATCGGTATATGCAATTTCTAAACGATGACCTGTACGATGAAATAATTCCGGTGCAATTACAATATAGCCTTCCTTGCATAGTCTCTCTGCAATATTCCGGATATGAGTATTCACTCCAAATGCTTCCTGTAAAACAATAAGGGCGGGACAGTTTTCCTTCCCTTCCGGAAAAGCAATATAGGCTTCCATAGTGGTTCCATCTTCCACCAATAAGGTTATAAATTCGTGATTATGCATCATTTAAAAGATTAGTTATTTAAAAAGCTAATATAAGAACAGGTACTATTAAAAAGTGCAGCAACAGCTTTTATTAAAAGAAAAATACTTAATCTTTGCATCCGTTGGCAATCCTGTTAAACAGGATTCAATAAAATTTTCCCGCCCATTAAATTATTTTAATGATTAGTATTTACTTTATCCTTTTTTTTACGGCTGTTCTGGGCAGTGCCATTAATGCGGTAGCAGGAGGTGGCAGTTTTTTTACTTTCCCCGGCTTATTACTTGCGGGTGTACCTATTGTAAGAGCAAATGCCACCAGTACAGTGGCGCTATGGCCGGGATCACTTTCCAGTGCCTACCATTACAGAAATCAGTTAGAAATAGACCGTAAAATTTTAATACGCTTTTCCATTGCAAGTATTGCGGGCAGCATTTTCGGCACCTGGCTACTGCTGGTTACCCCATCTGATCTTTTGAAACATTTGTTGCCTTACCTGATGCTGACTGCTACTTTACTGCTGATCTTTAAAAAGAAAATAGCCAATGGTAAATTATCCGGCAAGATAGCTTCCAAACCTATATTTTTATTGAGTTTTCAATTATTAATTGCTATTTATGGCGGGTATTTTGGAGGAGGAATCGGGATATTAATGCTGGCTGCTTTTCACCTGATGGGATTTGAAGACCTGGTACAGATGAATGCCCTGAAGACCTTACTGGCTGCAATGATTAATGGAGCAGCGGTGATTTTATTTACCATTTCAAAACAGGTGGAATGGAACCTTGCAGTGGTAATGGTGGTTGGTGGTATACTGGGAGGGTATTTAGGTGCTTATCTGGGTAAAAGAATACCCGTGGTTTTACTAAACCGTTTTATTATTTGTACCGGATTATTCTTTACTGTTTGGTTCTTTACGCATTAATCAGAATCCGAAATCTTCCACTTTTACTTTTGGCTCATGCTTTTCTTCGGCAACCCTTGCTTTCTTATGCACCGGATTTCCATTTACGAAAATGGCCCTGAAAGGCCTGACCGGGCAGATATATTCACAGCCACCGCATCCAATACACAGATCATTGTTAATCGTGGGAATGCGCAAATCCCCTTTATAGGGC
>Ga0208872_1000202_pt1 | contig 53351 bp, 43 predicted proteins | sample CryBogCBH12Aug08_FD_185508 | JGI IMG/M metagenome (GOLD analysis project Ga0208872, IMG submission 185508) | Freshwater microbial communities from Crystal Bog, Wisconsin, USA - CBH12Aug08 (SPAdes) | ecosystem: Environmental > Aquatic > Freshwater > Lake | place: Crystal Bog, Wisconsin, USA...
TTGCCTGTTACTATTAACAATGTTGTAGCTCAAAAAATGCAGGAAATGGATATTACTCAAAAATATCTTGCTGAATTATTAAACATTGGCACTCCTAAACTTAGTCAAATATTAAATGGCAAACGGCAACCTGATGTACATTTTTTAAAAGCTGTACATGAAAAATTGGGTATTGATGGAAATTTTATTTTAGAAAATGTAACAGTAGAATAAATTTATTTAACCCTGTTCCTATACGCCTGCAACGTATTTTTCAGCAATCCCGCAATGGTCATCAATCCCACCCCACCCGGTACCGATGTGATATAAGAACAAAGTGGTGATACTTCTTTAAAGTCCACATCTCCTTTAATCCGGAATCCTTTTTTAGCAGTTGCATCTTCCACACGGGTAATACCCACATCAATTACTACCGCTCCTGGTTTTACCATATCGGGCTTTACAAATTCCGGTTTGCCCAATGCTGCTACCAGGATATCGCCTTGCAAACAGATTTCTTTCAGGTTGGGAGTATGGGAGTGGCAAATGGTAACAGTACAGTTGCCAAAAGGGTGGTTACTGCTGAGTAGGATGCTCATGGGGCGGCCTACAATATTACTGCGGCCAATGATCACGGCATGTTTGCCTTTGGTGGGAATATGATAATGTTCCAGCATCAGCATGATACCATAAGGGGTGGCAGGTAAAAAAGTGGGTAATCCCTGTACGAGTTTACCGGCACTTACAGGATGAAATCCATCCACATCTTTGGAAGGGTCAATGGCTTCGATTACTTTTTGCTCATTAATATGTTTTGGCAGGGGTAATTGTACCAGCAGGCCATCAATTTCCGGATGATCATTCAGTAATTGAATCTGTTTCAGCAGTTCCGCTTCAGAAACGGTTGCTTCCAGTTCTACGAGGGTGGAACCGAAGCCTATTTCCGCACAGTTTTTTACTTTACTGGCCACATAGGTTTCACTGGCACCATTGTTCCCTACAATAATCACAGCAAGGTGGGGAGCCCTCTTTCCCTGCGCTATTATTTCTGAAACCTGGTCTTTCAGTTCTTCTTTTACGGAGTGGGAGGCAATTTTGCCGTCTAATAATATCATGGAGCAAAGGTAAGTTTTAGGGAATAATTGAACGATTTTAAATCAATGCAGGATATGCTACTGATAATGCCAGTGCAGATGCTGTCATTACAGATACTGTGAATGGTTTGGGTATTCCATCCGGGTATACCAACACCAACTGGCTGGATGTGGTTACACGTTCTGGTAATCAGGCTCAGTATAACTTAAGCATCAGTGGTGGAGATCCTAAAACACAGTTTTATGCATCAGCAGGCAGTTTTAACCAGCTGGGAACAACTATAGCATCTGATTTTAGAAGATATAACGGTAATATCAGTGTAACCCATAAAGTCAGCGACAAGCTTACATTTTCTGCTGGTTTGAACGGAAGTACCAGTGATCAGAATACACCACTGCATACCGGTAATTTTTGCAATCCTATTTTAGCCCAGTTTTTCCTGTTGCCCTGGTATACACCCTATAATAAAGATGGCAGATTACGCTATAATGATGCAGATGGTGAATTTCCTTTAGGCGGTGTCATCTATACTCCGGTGGTACAGGCTGCCTATAATAAATATAACCTGAAACAAACTGTTATCAGGGGTAATGTTCTGGGTGAATATAAAATTCTGAATAATTTAAAATTTACCAGCAGGTATAGTGGTGAAAGTTACCACAACTGGTGTTGCCCCCTATTAAGGCACAGGCATTGGCAGCAAGGGCTTTGTTGTATTTTAAACTGGTGAATATTTATGCCAGGCCCTATACTGATAATCCAGCTGCATTGGTGGTACCCATTGTATTAACCTATCAGCCTTATTTACTGCCTACCCGTAATACAGTTAAAGAGGTGTATACACAAATAGACAGACTTACCTGAATACATTAATGGCAAAGCGGGATCCTGGATTTCAGTATACATCTACAGGAAATCAGTTGTTGAATGATATTATAAATGAAAGAAGGAAGGAGCTGGCTTTTGAAGGTGACCGTTTTTATGATCTGAACAGGCTTAAACTACCCATTGCCCGTGTAGCAAATCCGGGAGCAATACCTGCAGGACAGGGTAATGTGAACCTGAATATCCCTTATTCTGATTACAGAAGGATTACCCCCATACCACAGGCTGAGTTACAGGCCAATGCAAATATGGTAAACCAGCAGAATCCGGGTTATTAATATTGCATAGTTATTTTAAAGTATATAAAGGCTGCCCTGTAAAAGGGTGGCTTTTTATATTTTATCTGGTTAATTTAACGTATATATTAGGGAATTTCAGGTAAAACAGCCTGTTTGGTATTGCAGGTTATGCATATTTCGCATTTATATATATGCATAAATGACTGAATTTCAATACTATAAAATTTTCTTAAAATTCCTGCGCAGCAATTTTGGATTAATACCTGTCATAAAGTAACTTGCCTTCTTAACATTTTGTTGACAAAGGCTTAACATTTCGTTTTTAATAAGTCATTTTTTAATATCTGTTCAAAAAAAAACACATGCAAATGAGAAAATTTACATTTTTATGCTTTGCAATATTGTTGTTTGTCACAACAGCAATAGCGCAAAAAGGTGTTATCAGTGGTAAAATCACAGATCAAAAAGGGCAGCCAGTTCCTTTTGCCACTGTATTAATACAAGGTTCTAAGATTGGAACAAGTGCCGATGCAGATGGCTTTTTTACCATTAAAATTGTAAAACCTGAAATATTAGTTGTTTCAGGAGTTGGAATTGAAGAAAAAAAAGTAGCTGTAAAAGTAAACTCTGAACCTTTAACTATCCAGGTTTCCAGAATTTCTTCTAACCTGACCGAAGTTGTAGTTACTACAGCTGCAGGTACAAAAGTTAGCAAAAGGTTGCAGGGATTTAATTCAACTACCATTAGTTCTTCCAGTTTAGTGGAAGCGCAACCTACCGTTTTAGCAAGTGCTTTAGCTGGTAAAGCTGCAGGTTTACAGGTTATGGCAACTGGTGGGGGTGTAAATCCTAACTTCAGGCTAATGCTTCGCGGACAAAGGTCTTTAACTGGTAATAACCAACCATTAATCATTTTGGATGGTAATATTGTTACTTACGACTTGCTGACTAATATTAATCCGGCAGATATTGATAATGTTAATATTTTAAATGGCCCTGCTGCTGTGGCGCTTTATGGATCACAAGCTTCAAATGGTGCCCTTTCCATTACTACAAAGCATCCAGTAGTTGGAACTCAATCTGTACATGTAAGTCAGACCACTACTTTTGAAAAAGTTGCCTTTAATCCAAAATATCAAACTCAATATGGTTCAGGTGGTAGTGGATATGGTACTGATACCCTCGGTCAGCCTTTATATTCACCACTTGAAAATGAATCTTATGGGCCAAAATTTGATGGATCTATCAGACCTTTAGGAAATCCTTTACAGAATGGAGATCAATTAACTGCAAAATATTCTTATTTTAACGACAGAAATAAATTCTGGCAGACAGGTGTTAGCAATCAGACAGATTTTTCTTTATCATCTGCTGATGATAAATCATCCTTTTATTTTTCTGGTCAGTATCTGAATACAACCGGAACAATGGTGGGTGATAATTTTACAAGGGCTTCATTCAGATTGAATGGCACCAGGAAAGTGGGTACCAAAATTCATATGAGTTATGGTTTATCCTATTTACAAAACAGGTATGATATTACATCTGCCATTAACTCTATTTATGACCAATTCCTGAACATGCCGGGTCAAATACCTATCACCATGTTTAAAGATTGGAAAAACAACGAATATGCTAACCCTAATGGTTACTATAATCCTTGGTACGGCAATCCTTATTATACTGCAGCAAATAACAGGACCAAAACCAATAATGATTATTTAACTGGTAGTTTGGAGTTGCATTATACACCATTAAGCTGGTTAGATTTGATGTCATCCACCGGGTTAACATTAAAAACACAAACCTCTCAGACTACCCAAAACAGGTTTGATTATACTGCTTATGCCACTTCATCCAGTGGTGGATTTAAAACAACCATTCCTGGTGCTGATGCAGAATCAAGCCAGTATTATACTGAATTGATTGAAAAATTGCAGGCTGTAGTTACCAAGAAATTTAATGATTTTACTTTGAATGGTATTTTAGGTACTTCTATTCAACAGGATTATCAAAAACTTTTAGCTGCAAGTATTGGTAGCTTAGTACAGGGTGGATTATTTAATCTGGGTAATACACTTAATTATCCTTCAGCAGGTAATGGTTTATATGAAGCCAGACAACTGGGTCTTTATTATGATGTTCAATTGGGATATAAAAACTACCTGTTCCTGCATACTACCGGACGGCGGGATGAGGTATCTATCTTAAATCCAAACAACAGAACTTTTTTCTATCCTTCAGTTGATGCGTCAATAGTGCTTAATAATGCAATTAAACCTTTGAAGGACTTAAGTTGGTTAGATTTCTGGAAAGTAAGGGCAAGTGCATCCAAAGTAGGGCAAGTAAATCTTACCTCCAGTGGTAACCCTTACGGAGCTTATTCTTTAATACCAACTTTTGGTCAGGGAAATGGATATCCTTATAATGGGGTAGCCGGATATGCCATCAGTACTACGTTAATATCTCCTACTCTGAAACCTGAAATGACCAGTAGCTGGGAAGTAGGTACTGACGTTAGATTGTTTCATAATATAGTGGATGCTGCCGTTACTTATTTTGACGAACATACTAACAATCAAACTTTAACTACAGGCATCTCTTATGCAACAGGTTCTAATAGTTTACTTACCAACGCAGGTGAAACTGAATCAAAAGGTCTTGAAACCTCTTTAAAACTCACACCTATCAGTAATAAAACCTGGTTAGTAAGTATAGGTGCTACCTATACCTATAGTGATAACCGAGTTATTGCATTACCAAGTGGTTTATCAAAACTTACTTTAGCTGCTTATTCCTCAGGAACAGGTGCTTATGCCATTCCAATGTTTCAATTTCCTGAAATTATGGGGTATGACTATGTACGCCATAACGGAAAAGTAGTAGTAGATCCTTCTACCGGTATGCCGCAGGTTAATCAGAATTTAGTAGCATTGGGAAATGCCAATGCAAGAAATATACTTTCCTTTACGCCTTCTGTAACGTATAAATCTTTTACGCTTGCAGCCGTTTTTGAATATCGCGGTGGATATAAAAGGTATAATAATATAGGTTATGATATGGACTGGTCTGGTATGGGAATCCGTACCGTAGAATTTAACCGTCAGAGATTTGTGTTCCCCAATTCAACTTATCAGAATGCTGGTGGTACCTGGGTGGATAATAAAACAGTACTTATTAGCGAAAATGGAAACGGAAATGGTGGTTTTTGGACCGATGCAACAGAAAATTTAGGGGTTTCTTCCAATTATGTAACCAATGGAGCATTTTGGAAACTCAGGGAATTGTCTTTATCTTATAATGTACCTCATACAATACTTGCAAAAACAAAAGTAATAAAATCAGCTACTATTGGCCTTCAGGGTAGAAATTTATTCCTTTGGGTGCCTAAAGATAATTTGTATACAGATCCTGATTACAGTGATACATCTTCAACAACAAATGGTGGAAATGGTATTGGTCTGACAGGATATCAACAGCCTCCATCCCGTTATTTTGGTTTTAACGTATCTGTTAATTTTTAATTTATCTACACATGAAAAAAATAATATTAATATTAACCTTAATGATTTTTATACTTACTTCTTGCTCTAAGTATTTAGACATTAATACTAATCCGAATTCCGCTACCAGTGCAGCTCCTAGTACGGTATTGCCTCTGGCAATTGTAAATACTGCAAGTTTTATATCTAATTTGAATAATTACGGGTCCCAGACAGTAGGTTATGCTGCTAATGCCGGTGGTTACGGTGGTTACGGTTCCAGTTGGACGTATAACTATTTACCTTCTGACGGAGAGGGTTACTGGGATTTGGGATACATTACGCTTGAAAATTTATATAATATAGCCAGTGTTACAAAAGGCAGTGATGCAAATGCTTATTATAATGCAGTAGCAAAAATAATGCAGGCGTATATATATCAAAATTTAGTGGATCAGTTTAATGATATTCCTTATTCTGAAAGTTTACAGGGTGCAGGTAATTTTCAACCCACCTATGATAAAGCAACAGTTATCTACCCTAATCTAGCATTACAGTTAGATTCTGCCATTGCTGAAATTAATAATGCCAAATACCCCAATGCGATACCTGCCGGAAGTGATCCTTTATTTTCAGGTAATATGGTTTCCTGGAAACAATTTGCCAATACTTTAAAACTTCGTTTAATTGTGCGCGCTTCTTCAGTGGTAACTTTTGCAAATAAAACTTTTACTTCGGATGGATTTTTAACCGATGATGCTATTGTTAATCCTGGCTATACATTAGCCAATTCCACTTCAGGTTCACAGGTTAGTCCATCATGGAATGCATGGGTAACCAATTATGCGGGTTCAAGAGTAGGAAATGCATGGATTCCTGCTTCTTATGTTTTTGGATATTATGATGGTCATAAATTAGTAGATCCTGCTCGTGGTTCTGCCATTTATTATAATTTTCCCAGCACTCCATATAATCAGTTAGGGGTTATGCCTCCCAATAATACGCTTACTTCTCCAGCAACAGCCGGTGCCTGGTATTCCGGAGGGGGTAGTGGTACTTCTTTGGGTAATGCGATTGGTGTAATGAAAGGACCGAATATGGGCGAACCTTTATTCTTGTTAGCAGAGAGTGATTTCTTACAGGCTGAAGCTGCGCTTAGAGGTATTATAAGTGGAAGTGATGCCACTTTATTCAATAAGGGTATTGTAGCATCTTTTACATATTTGTATAAATCCCCTGCCAATAGTGTTATGGCCGGAATGAATCCTGCTGCTGATGCTGCTACTTATTTAAGTGCTAATTCTACAAATTATCTTACAAATTATAGTTTAGCTGCAACCACTGCTCAGAAAACAGAAGCAATTATTACACAAAAATATATTGCGCTGAATTTTATACATGGTCAGGAAGCCTGGAATGAATATCGCAGAACTGGTTATCCGGTAAGTTCTTCCACTTTAATTAATAACCAATATGGTGCTATTGCTTCCATTCAATCTCAGGCTACCAGAGCGGATCATTTACCTGCCAGGTTACCTTATCCGGCCAGTGAAGCGAATTACAATGCTGCTAATGTTCCTCAAGGTATAAGTGTTTATTCTTCCACCATTTTTTGGGCACATTAATTTATAAGAACTGAAAAAAATTATAATATGCAAAAAGTTAATATTAAAAAATTTATTGTAACTGTAATTGTCCTTGTAGGGATGAGTATAAGTTTCACTTCATGTTTAAAGGAAAATACCTTACCTCCTTTATATGGCATTAGTACACCTAATGTTATAGCCTTTCAGGATAATGGTGGCCCAACTGGTGGAGGTGCCGGATATGGAAGTACAACTTCTCCATTCCCGCTCTATCAGTTTGCTTTTGATGCAGCAACTTATGTAAAAAACGCAGCTACTTTTAATGCCATTATTATTTATGGCCCAAATGGAACTGCCCCACAGGATATTACTGTAAATGTTGCTTTTAGCCAGGCTGCACTGGATTCATTTAACAATGTGAACAGTACATCATATGTTAGTCCGGATGCATCCATATATAGCTTCCCGGCTTCCGTGGTAATTAAAAAAGGAACTTCACAGGCTTATCTTCCTATAACTTTAAAGAATTCAGCTTCTTTTAATTATAGTGCTTCCTATGTACTTCCTTTAGCCATCACTTCCGCTTCTTATGGAACAGTAAGTTCTAATTTTGCATCTGAACTAAACTTTTTTGTAATAAAGAATCAATATGATGGGGTATATTCATTGGAAATAAAGACTACTGGTTGGGCTGCTTATGGAATTTCAGATAATTTGCCAGGAAGTTACCCGGGTGGAATGAATTTAGTTACTGCTGGCGCTGCTTCTGTAACTTTTTATAATGGAACTACAGGATTAGGGGCTTTGCAACCTGCTTTTACAGCTGGTAATGCAGGTGCCACTGGTTTTGGTGCCACCACACCATTGTTTACTTTTGACCCCACTACCAATAAACTGGTAAGTGTGGTTAACAGCACAGCACCGGATAGCAGAAACAGGCAGCTGACTTTAAATACAGCTGTTACTAATAGCAGATTCGATCCTGCTACCAAAACTATATATGCTGCTTATTTGATGACTCAGAACGGCCGACCTACCCAATATATTTATGATACTTTAGTGTATCAGGGTTCTCGTTAAGAATGTTATTTAAATATAATCAGTTTTAAACCTATAAAGCACTAAAAAGCTTTATAGGTTTTTTTTGGGTAGTAAGTGGACAAATATCCTTCCCTTCAACAATTCACTTTTGGAAGCTGTTATTTGATAATTCTTTTTATACTTACCTGTTTTTGTTGTGATTATAGCTAATTAATTCCTGCAATGAATACCTTAACTTTGTATATTGTACTTAAAATAACCAAGCCCAGCTACTTTATGTAGTGTTAATAAAACGAAAACTTATGCCGGAACAGCAACCCAATCAGTTAAATATAGAAATCAGCGAAGAAATTGCAGAAGGTTCCTATGCCAATCTTGCCATTATTACCCATAGCCATGCAGAATTTGTAATGGATTTTGTGAATGTAATGCCCGGCACGCCCAAGAGTAAAGTGAAGAGCAGAATTATCTTTACGCCCATGCATGCCAAGCGTTTTATGAAGGCTTTAATTGATAATGTTGAAAAATACGAAGCCATGAATGGATTGATTAAAGACCTGGAACAGATTGAAATACCCATGCATTTTGGGGGGCCAACAGCGCAGGCATAGTTGAAAGTTTGGAGTCTGGAGGTTGGAGTCGGGAGGCGGGAGTTTGGAGTCAGGAGACTGGAGTTATATGAATTTATCTGGATTATGGATCATAAACCAAATTAATTTACCTGTTTCGGTATTTAATGCAGTTAATCGCTGATATAGTTCAGTTGTAATATACATACAGTCTTTTGCGAAATCCAACCATATTTGTGTTTCTGTATTTTCAGTTTCTGAGTCATTTAATTTGCTAATAAAATAATCTTTATACCTTTTTCTTTTATAAGCTTCTGCGATATTAGCACATACAGATCTGGAGGATCTTCTAATCTGATCAGTTAATGAAAATTTCTCTTCACCCGGAAATCCCTTTGTTATCTGAAATATTTCCATAGCAAGGGCATAAGATTTCTGAAATGCCAGCAAGTCTTTATAAGTTCCCATAAGAATTTTAATTGAATTTATTATCAAACTACCGCCTCCTGACTCCAAACTCCCGCCTCCCGTCTCCCGCCTGTTAACCCCCGTCTCTCAAAGCATTCCTTCGTCTGCAAAGCTGAAATATCCTTCATCACTTACAATAATATGGTCCATTACCGTAATATCCAGAAAAACGGAAGCTTCTTTAATTTTCTGGGTTAATAATTCATCCTGGCGACTGGGTTTTAAATTTCCACTGGGATGATTATGCGATAAAATGATGGAGGTGGCATTGTATTGCAGTGCTTTTTTAAAAATAATGCGAGGATCAGCCACTGTACCCGTTATCCCACCTTCACTGATAATTTCATGCTGGAGTATTTTATTGGCCCTGTTTAAGAACACTACCACAAATACTTCATGTTTCTTATACTGAAACAATGCCTGCAGGTAAGCTGCAATATCCCTGCTGCCGGTAACCACTTCTTTTTTATGGGTTTCGGCATTCCGGCGGTTACTGAGTTCAAGTGCGGCACAAATACTAATGGCTTTGGCTTCGCCAATACCTTTAATTTTCAGCTGTAATATTTCTTTTACAGAAAGGCGGCTTAGTTTAAGTAAGTCATTATTAACACATTGTAACAAATCTTTGGAAAGGTCTACTGCAGATTTCTGCACCGTTCCATTATTAATTAAAATAGCCAGCAATTCTGAATTACTGAGTGCTTCTGCACCTTTCAGCATCAGTTTTTCACGTGGGCGATCGTCATTGGCCCAGTGCTTAATAGAAATTTTTTCCATGAATGACATAATTTTATAATAATCATTCCGGAGGGAGGATGCAAACGCTTACATGGTGTCAAATAATGAAATAAAGTAACGCAAAAAATTGCAATTCCTTAAAATCATTTTCCTTGCTGGGATTAGTGATTTATCTTCGCGCCAATTCCAAAAAAATATGAATCCGTCTGTAAAAATATTTTCGGGCATCAGTTCTAATAAGCTGGCAGAAAAAATTGCCAAGCGTTTTGGTGCTCCGCTGGGAAAAATAAATATCCAGAAATTCAGTGATGGGGAATTTCAGCCCATTTTCCTGGAGAGTGTGCGTGGCGACTATGTTTTTTTGGTACAGAGTACTTTTGCCCCTTCAGATAATCTGATGGAATTGCTCCTGATGATTGATGCGGCAAAACGAGCCAGTGCTTATAAAATTATAGCTGTAATGCCCTATTATGGGTATGCACGCCAGGACAGAAAAGATAAACCCCGTGTAGCCATCGGCAGTAAGCTGGTAGCTACTTTACTGGAGGCTGCAGGAGCTGACAGGGTGATTACCATGGATTTACATGCTCCTCAGATACAGGGTTTCTTTGATATTCCGGTAGATCACCTGGATAGTTCTGCAATTTTTATCCCCTATATTGAGCAACTTAAGCTGCCAAACCTTACCTTTGCCGCCCCCGACGTGGGTAGTACCAACAGAGTCCGGGAAATTGCCAGTTATTTTAATGCCGAAATGGTGATTTGTGATAAGCACCGTAAGCGTGCGAATGAGATAGCCAGCATGGTGGTAATTGGAGATGTAAAAGGAAAGGATATAGTGCTTATAGATGATATATGCGATACAGGAGGCACCCTTGCAAAAGCCGCTTCCCTGTTAATGGAGAAAGGAGCTAAAAGTGTAAGAGCGTTGTGTACACATCCTGTTTTAAGCGGTAATGCATATGCAAATATTGAAAAAAGTGTGCTGGATGAACTGGTGGTTTGCGATACAATACCATTGCAACAGGAAACACCAAAAATCAAAGCCCTTTCTGTAGCTGATCTTTTTGCTATTGCAATACGCAATGCGTACGAAAATAAAAGTATAACCAGTTTGTTTATACATTCCCAGTTAAGGGGAAGGGATAAATAAAAAGGTTTAATAAGTATTTAATAAAACAAACAATAATGAAAACAATTACAATCGAAGGACAACTGAGGACCGAGCTTGGCAAAAAAGCCACCCGCCAGATTCGCTCTCAGGAATCAGTGCCAGGTGTAATTTACGGGGGTGCTGCAGAAGTTAATTTCTCTGCTCCTGCAAAGGCTTTAAAAGGCCTGGTGTATACACCTGAATTCCAGTTAGCAGAAGTGAAAGTTGATGGAAAATCTTACAGATGTATTTTAAAAGATCTGCAATTTGATAAGGTTTCTGACGAATTAATTCACATTGACCTGTTAGAACTGGTAGACACTAAGAAAGTGGTAGCTACTTTACCCATTAAATTTACCGGTGTATCTATCGGTGTTAAAAATGGTGGTAAATTAATTACCAAAATGAAATCTTTAAAAGTGAAGACTTTACCTAAATATCTGAAAGAGTTTATTGAGGTAGATATTACCACTTTGGATTTAAATGGCAATATCAGGGTAGAAGATGTAAAAGAACCGCATATTGAAGTGATGAACTCACCTCGTATTCCTATTGCATCTGTTGTATTAACAAGGGCATTGAAACAGGAAGAAGCTGCTGCGCCTGCCGCAGGTGCTAAAGCTGCTGCTCCTGCTGCTGCAAAAGCTGCACCAGCTGCTGCTGCACCAGCCAAGAAAAAATAACACAAATTATTTTTTATACAATCCCCTGCATATTAATTGCGGGGGATTTTTTTTGTCTGCTAAATATTTATTTTTACAACCATGAATAAATTTCTGGTCATAGGGTTGGGAAATATAGGGGAGGAATACCATCACACCCGACACAATATTGGTTTTGATGTGGTGGATGCCTTTGTTTTGAAACATGGGGGCATGTTTCAATTATCCCGTCTGGCATATATGGCCGAAGTAAAATGGAAGGGTAAAATATTTATTTGTATTAAACCCACCACTTATATGAACCTGAGTGGCAAAGCATTTAAATACTGGATGGATAAGGAAAAGATTGCAACAGCACAAACCCTGACCATAGTAGACGATATTGCCTTACCCCTGTCCAAATTAAGGTTGCGTCCATCGGGCAGTGATGCTGGCCATAATGGCTTAAAAGATATACAACTTACGCTGGGTACAGATATTTATCCTAAACTCCGGTTTGGGGTTGGTAATAATTTCCCTAAAGGCATGCAGGTAGAATTTGTTCTGGGCCGCTGGCTTAAAGATGAACAACCTGTTGTTCAGAGAAAAATAGAAGCTTCTATTGAAATTATAGAACAATTTGCTGCCATTGGTATTGAAAAGGCCATGAATTCTGTAAATAATTTAACTTTCACATAATAATCACCTCTCTTTCACAGTTATAGTATTGGAAATATAATTCAAGTAACCACCTCATACAGTTACCGGGTTAATCTTAGCCCATCATGTTAAGGGTTGCTTAATTACTATTCAATGTAATAATTATGAAAATATTCTGCGTTGGGCGGAATTATGCGGATCATGCTAAGGAGTTAGGGAACGAAGTTCCTGAAGACCCTGTGATTTTTATGAAGCCAAAGAGTGCTTTATTACAAAGTCACACTCCATTCTATTATCCTGAATTTTCTAATGAACTTCACTACGAAGTGGAGATCGTTTTGCATATTGCCAAAAACGGTCGCTATATCCCTGAAAAACAGGCTTCCAGGTATTATAATAAATTAAGTATAGGAATAGATTTTACAGCCAGGGATATTCAGGCAGAACTGAAAAAGAAAGGATTACCCTGGGAAAAGGCCAAAGCCTGGGATAATTCTGCAGTGGTTGGCACCTGGATTGACTTAACACCCGAAATATTAAAAAAACCTGTTCAGTTTTCATTGAAAAAGAATGGCGAAGTGGTACAGCAGGGCATCAGTACGGATATGATATTTTCATTCGACCATATAGTGTCTCATATATCAAATTATTTCTCACTCAATATCGGTGACATGGTATTTACCGGAACACCGTCTGGAGTGGGAGAATGTGTGGTGGGAGATGTGCTGGAAGGTTTTTTTGATCAGACAAAAATGTTCGAAATAGAAATCAAGTAAAAATTAATAACCCTCACTTCTGAATACAATGTTGAACCGCGATACCTTAATGAAAGCATATCAGCTGATGGTGACCGCAAAAGCCATGAGCGATACATACGAGGCCAACCGCCAGGTATGTAAATATGTGCATTCTACTTCCCGCGGGCATGAAGCCATTCAGATTGCTACAGGTATGCAATTGCTGGCATCCGACTGGGTAAGCCCCTATTACAGGGACGACAGTATGATGATTGCCACCGGTTTTACACCCTACGAACTTATGCTGCAGTTACTGGCTAAAGGGGATGACCCTTTCTCTGGTGGCCGTTCTTATTATTGCCATCCCAGTAGTAAAGCAGATGATAAACCCGGTATAATTCTTCAGAGCAGTGCCAATGGAATGCAGGCTATTCCTACCACTGGCCTTGCGCAGGGTATACAATATATTGAGAAGCAGAACCTGCTTCATTTAAGAAAAGATAAAGACGGATTGAATTCTGTTGTTATTTGTTCCATGGGTGATGGCGCTATAACTGAAGGTGAGGTGAGTGAAGCCCTGCAGTTTGCAGTTTTAAAGCAATTGCCTATTATTTATTTAGTGCAGGACAACCAGTGGAGTGCCAGTGCCAGTGCAGAGGAGATAAGGGCGATGAATGCATTTGAATATGCCGATGGTTTTAAAGGGTTAAAAAAAATGCAGTGTGATGGCAGTGATTTTATGAGAAGTTATGAAACCATCAGCCAGGCTATCTGCTATGCCAGAAATGAACGTAAACCAGTTTTAATCCATGCAAAAGTTCCTTTACTGGGGCATCATTCCAATGAATTAAGAAAAGAGTTTTACCGCGACAGGGAAGACCTCCTTAAACACGGTTTATACGATCCCATACCTAAATTAAGGTTAACCTTAATTGGTGCCGGCTTTAATGAGCATGAGATTAATGAAACAGAATCTGTTGCATTGCGTGAAGTACAGGAAGCTTTTGAAAAAGCGCAGGCAGCTGCAGAACCTGATATTAAAACAGTGGAAGATCATGTATTTGTATCTACTACTGCTTCAGAAGAAAAAGGGCAGCGAGCACCTAAATCTGCCGATAAGGTATTAATGGTAGATGCTGCAATTCATGCTATTGAAGAGATAATGGATGAACATCCGGAAGCGGTATTGTACGGACAGGATGTTGGCAGGCGATTAGGAGGTATTTTCAGGGAAACAGCCACACTGGCAGAAAAATTTGGAGATGCCCGTGTATTCAATACAGCTATTAAAGAAGCCTATATTGTTGGTTCTACAGTAGGGATGAGTGCAGTTGGTTTAAAACCAATTGTGGAAGTACAGTTTGGAGATTATATGTACCCTGCTTTTAATCAGCTGGTAACTGAAATATCCAAATCCAGTTATCTGAGTAATGGCAAGTATCCTGTAAACATGGTATTGCGCATTCCCGTAGGTGCTTACGGCGGCGGTGGACCTTACCATAGCGGAAGTATTGAAAGCACTTTATTGACCGTAAAAGGCATTAAAATAGTATATCCTTCCAATGCAGCCGATATTAAAGGATTAATGAAAGCCGCATTCCTGGACCCCAATCCGGTGATTATGCTGGAACATAAAGGATTGTACTGGGGTAAAGTTGCCGGAACGGAAGAATCCAAATCAACTGAACCTGCAAAGGATTATGTATTGCCATTGGGGAAAGGAACGGTATCTCTTGCAGCAGACCCTCAGAAAACAAAGAAAGGAGAAACAGTTTGTATTATTACCTACGGAATGGGTGTACATTGGGCAAAGAATGCAGCTCAAAAGTTCCCGGGGCAGGTGGAAGTGGTTGATTTAAGAACTTTATATCCACTGGATGAGAAACTGATCTTTGATACTGTAAATAAGCATGGAAAAGTAATTGTACTGAGTGAAGAACAGCAGAATAACAGCTTTGCAGAAGCATTATCACTTCGTATATCCAATAATTGTTATCATTTTCTGGATGCCAAGGTAGAAGTGGTAGGGGCATTAAATTTGCCGGCAGTGCCCATGAATACAGGCCTTGAAGCAGCGATGTTACCCACTATAGAAAAGGTAAGGGACAGAATTACTAAACTTTTAGCCTACTAATTACCATCAATTTGCAGAATCCCTGTATATTTGCAACCCCAAAAGGAGTGGCTTACTCCGGGAGGGAAAGAATGGCGGGGTAGCTCAGGTGGTTAGAGCGTTGGATTCATAACCCAAAGGTCTCGGGTTCAACTCCCGATCCCGCTACTTATAAGAAATAATGTCTATGTAACTAAGGTTGCATGGACATTTTTTTTGTCCCTAAGTGACTGTTACCTATATCTGTATACTATACTGAAACCCTTACTGGATAAGGGTTTTGCTATTTTACTCCGATTTTATAATCTTATTTATCGCTGCTGTACGGTCAAAAACAGGCCTCCGTAACACAGTAAACTAATCAACTATATCAGTAAAAAAAGGTCACAAAACGTGAGGTCACACTTTTTTTTGCTCTATGAATCCTATCCTCTACAAGACAGACTGGTATTGAGTTACAGCAAAATGGGTTCATAGAACTCAGTTCTGTCAAAAAAGTGTGACCTTTTTTAATCTAACTAATTTTTAATCAATTTATTATGAAGATATTATACTGGTTTAACCGAGCAAGAACTAATAAAAAACAAACTGCTCCGATCATGATGAGAATGACCCTGGAAGGTCAGCGATTGAATTTGTCTACACAGATTGAGATACAGGAAAAACAATGGGATATTAACGGTCAGAGGGTAAAAGGTACGGATGAACTAACTGTCAAATACAACCAGTATCTGGCTAACTTAAAAGCTAAAGTTTGGGATATCTATAATGAATGCCTAAAAGGTGATATCCCCGTAACGCTTCAAATGGTCAGGGATAAACTACAGGGAAAAGATAAAGAAACCTATAGTTTAATGGATGCTGTAGATTATTATATCGATCACTTAAAAGCCAGGGTAGGAAATGATATAAGTTCAGCTACTGTGCAAAAGTATGAGACCTGTAAGCGAAAATTAACTGCTTATATGGCACACGCCAGACTTGGGGATGATGTATTATTACAGGATCTGAATTACCAGTTTATACAGGAATTTGATTTGTACATGCGGTCCGTTCAACAACTTCATAATAATGGAGTAGTGAAAAATATGCAGCAACTGAGGCGTATTATGACCGTAGCAGTACAAAATGAATGGATTAATAAGGACCCATTTATAAAGTATAAGTGTAAACTGGCTGAACCCAAACGCATATTCCTGACAGCAGAGGAGCTTAAAAGAATGGAGGAAAAGGTATTTGACAATGAGCGGTTACAGCGAGTAAGGGATGTATTTATCTTCTCCTGCTATACCGGACTGGCATATGCCGATGTGTCTAAATTGACCTATGAGCACCTGCATAAGATTAATAAGCAGGATTGGATCATATTAAACCGGACCAAAACAAAGAACCAGTCCACCATACCATTATTACCCAAAGCAGCTGATTTACTTAAGATATATAAGGGTACTGAAGGTGGTAGGTTATTACCGGTAATATCCAGTCAGAATATGAATAAGTATTTAAAAGAGGTTGCTGCTGCTGCTGGAGTAGGAAAAAGGTTATCGTTCCATTGTGCACGGCATACATTTGCTTCAACAGTTACGCTGAACGAAGGGGTGGACATTACCACTGTTTCTGCCATGCTGGGACATAAGATGATTCGTACCACGCAGATTTATGCCAAAGTGGACCTGAATAAAATAGCGAACGATACTAAGAAGCTGTTTTAAGGTTTACCATAGTACAGAAATCATCCCAATACACTAAACTGGTTCTGTTCTGTCTCTTCCCGTTCAGGTAGTTCTTCAGGGTTGGATAGGACAGGCCAGTCATAGTAGCTGCTTGTTTTAAGCTGTTATAACAAAATCCTGTTTCGGTATCATATACAGGCCGCTGGTTGATCCAGAATGGAATCAGTTTATGTTCATAAGCATGCTGTATATTCTCCTGGTGAGTGACCCATTCCAGGTTCTCCACCCGGTTATCGGTTTTAATTCCATTAATATGGTTTACGAAAGGTTTACCCTCATCGTTTTCTATAAACGTTATGGCAATTAACCGGTGAACCAATTTAGTATAAGTTTTACCATTCTGAGTTAGCCGGACAGTATAGTAACCTGCCCTGTCAATCCTTTGGTTTAGCAAAACAGGATGCTCCGGGTTTTTATAACTTTTTACTTTACCGGTATCACTAACCTGGTAAAAATTTCTGAAACCATCAATAGTTCGCCAGTATTCGATTATTGGTATCATAGGATATTTTGGTGCTCTGCAATGATAAGAAGATGGGTTAAAAAAAGGGTAGATGGCAGCATGTTTTTCTATACACCTATGTTGGTTTCATTCAAAATCCAATGTTTACAAGATAAAGATTAAGTGCTTTTTATTAATTAATTATTCTATATATTTGATATATCCTTAACTTAGTATTTTTGATACCCTGTTTAATAAAATTCAATCCCTAACTATTGATGGCTAAAGCTGTAAAAGAAAATACCCAGGAACAAAAACCATTTGAACAGATACTTTGGTCTGCTGCCGATAAATTGCGCAAAAATATAGATGCTGCTGAATATAAACACTATGTATTAGGGCTGCTGTTTCTTAAATATGTGGCTGATGCTTTTGAAGAACTCCATACCAAAATACTGAACAAAGAAGGGGAATATGCTTATGATGACCCTGAAGATAAGCTGGTATATAGTTCCCAATATGTATTTTTCGTGCCACCCAATTCCAGGTGGAGTTATTTAGTATCCCGGGCGAAACTGTCTACTATAGGAGAAGATATCGATACTGCGATGGATCTGATTGAAAAAGAGAACCCCAAACTTCGTGGTGTTTTACCCAAACAGTTTGCACGGCCTCAACTGGATAAGATGGTACTCGGGGAACTGGTGGATTTAATCAACAATATTAATATAGGGGATGAAGCTGCAAGAAAGAAGGATCTTTTAGGAACCGTATATGAGTACTTTTTAGGTCAGTTTGCATTAGCAGAAGGAAAAAAAGGCGGTCAGTTCTATACCCCCAGATCAGTAGTACAGATTCTGGTCGAAATGTTACAGCCAAACAAGGGAAAAGTATTTGACCCCTGCTGTGGAAGCGGTGGAATGTTTGTGATGAGTGAAAAGTTTGTGTTACAGCATCAGGGAAGAATTGATGACATTAATATATATGGTCAGGAAAGCAATCAGACTACCTGGAGATTAGCGGTGATGAACCTGGCAATTCGTGGTATTGACCCTGAACAGGTGAAGTGGAATAATGAAGGAAGTTTTACTAAAGATGCACATCCGGACTTAAAAGCGGATTATATAATAGCTAACCCGCCGTTTAATGTATCTGACTGGAGTGGCGAATTACTTCGTAATGATGGTAGGTGGCAATATGGGGTACCACCTGCCGGGAATGCTAACTATGCGTGGTTGCAGCATATGCTGTACCATTTATCTCCTACAGGTAAAGCTGGTGTAGTTCTGTCTAAAGGTGCTTTAACCACCAAACAAAGTGGTGAATATGATATCAGGAAGAATATGCTGGAAGAAGGTGTAATTGATTGTATCGTTAACCTACCGACTAAATTATTCCTGAATACACAGATTCCTGCCTGTCTTTGGTTCCTGAATAGGGATGCAAACAGGTTACGAAAAGGAGAAGTGCTATTTATAGATGCACGTAACCTGGGATTTCTGGTAAACCGAAGAACCAGGGAGTTTACAAATGAAGATATAGCCAAAGTATCTGAAACCTACCATCACTGGTTAAACAGCAGGGATGAATATCAGGATATACCGGGATTTTGTAAGTCCTGTAAGCTGGAAGATATACGAAACATGGATTATGTGCTTACACCTGGCAGGTACATTGGATTGCCGGATGATGAGGATGACTTTAATTTTACAGAGCGGTTTGAGAAGCTTAAGGCTGAATTGGAGCGACAGATGGAGGAAGAGCTTGTTCTAAATGAGCGGATACGTGTAAACCTGTCTAAACTGAAGGAGGTGGGTGATGAGTGAGTATAGGGAAGTCAAGTTATCAGATGTAATGGAAATAATTGGAGGAGGAACTCCAAAAACTTCTATTCCAGAATATTGGGGAGGAGAAATTCCATGGATATCAGTAGTTGACTTTAACACAGGAAACAAGTTCGTTTATACAACAGAGAAAACAATAACAGAAAGGGGGTTAAAGGAAAGTAGTACTAAGTATTTAAATTCAGGTGACATTATCATTTCAGCGCGTGGTACAGTAGGTGCATTAGCTGTATTATCGAGACCTATGACTTTTAACCAATCTTGTTATGGCCTAAGAGCTAAAAGCGATTTATGCAACAATGGTTATTTGTACTATTTAATAAAAGATTCAATTTCTGAATTACAAAGTCATACTTACGGAGCTGTTTTTGATACAATCACTAAAAATACTTTTGATAATATTATTGTTGAAATCCCTTCATTATTTGAACAAGAATCCATCGCAGAAGTCCTCAGCAGCCTAGATGATAAGATTGATCTTCTGCACCGGAACAACAAAACCCTGGAACAGTTAGCTGAAACACTATTTAGGCAATGGTTTGTGGAGGAAGCTGATGATAGTTGGATTGAAGTAAAACTTAAAGAGTATATAAAAACAATTTCTGGATACTCATATAGGAGTGTAGATCTAAATCCATCAAAAACTGCACTTGTAACACTTAAAAGTTTTGATAGAAAAGGTGGTTTTAGGCATGATGGATTCAAAGAATATTCTGGGAAGTATAAACAAGATCAAATAGTAAGAACTGGTGATTTAATTGTAGCACATACTGACATAACACAAGAAGCTGAAGTTTTGGGGAATCCTGCAATAGTAATAGGATCAAAAAAATACGAAACTTTGATAATTAGTACTGATATTGTTAAAGTTGAACCAGTCTCATATCTCACTAAACAGTATTTATACTTTTTGATGAAGAGTAATGAATTCAAGCATTACTGTTTAGGAGCATCTAATGGCACTACAGTTTTACATTTATCTAAGAGTGCACTACCAGATTATGATTTTCGACTTCCTGAATATGGTATTGTTGAAAAATTTACAAAAGTTGTTGAACCAATTTTAATTAAGATGAGCAGTAATCAAGCACAAATTATTCAACTTGAATCCTTACGTGATACCCTACTACCGAAGTTAATGAGTGGTACCGTAAGAGTGATGAATTAATAATATGAGTATATTATGCAGAAGATAATGTCTCCAAAATATAAAATGAAACTTATAAAAGAAGTTGAAGCGGCTATCTGTAAAGAGTATAGTTCATTTATTGATCGTGAATATTACATTAATCAGTGGTATGAAAATGATATTAACTGGTCTAACTTTGAAATAATTAAAAAAGCTGGCATGTGTGATGTTTATGCTACAATAAGTACAATGGATGATGCAACACTTGTCAAAGTAGCTATAGATATGGGAGTTGAAACTCCAGATTTTATTCCATCAATACCCACATTTAGAAACGCAATTAAATCTGATTACTCTAATGCAAGTTTAACATTTGAAAAAGCATTTAAGCAGTTAACGGAACACCCGGATATAGCTATTGGGTTGGTCAACTCAGCTTTAGAGAGTATCATAAAAGAAATTCTTAAAGATGAACGTATAAGTACCCAGGTAAATAAAAACGATACTCTGTATGATTTGACGAAGGAGATACTAAAATTTTTTAGTTTGTACCCATATTCAAAAATGCTACCTGAGTTAAAAACAATAGGAAGTTCATTTATCGCTATAAACCAAAGTATCGAGAAGCTAAGAAGTGAGAAAACATATTTCCATGGTAAGTCTAGTGGGGATTATGTGGTAGATGACACCCTATTTGCATATTTTGTTGTTAATAGTGTAGCTACTGTGGGATTATTTCTGGATTCTTATTATAAGAAAATGTTCCCGGTAAATAAAAAAGACCAGGATAATACATTTGATGATTTACCTTTTTAATTATGACTAAAATAATCGAAAATCATATCGAACAATGGGTCATAGAAGAACTGCAAACAAAAGGGTATGATTTCTTATCCCCTGAATACCTTGATCCAGATAGTGCAAATTCACTCCGGGAAAACTATAATGATGTTATCATTAAATCCCATCTGCTGGAAGCACTGGTTAAAATCAACCCAAAATTATCCACTACTTCATTACAACAAGCCATCCGTGATGTTCAGCACGTTAATAATCATGGTGACCTGGTGGCTTGTAACCAATACTTTCAAAAACTGCTGACAGAAGGGATAGATATTACCTATCTGAATAAAGGGGAAGACAGAACAGTTAAAGCGTGGCTGGTGGATAAACAAAACCCAAAGAATAATAAATGGGTAGTAACGCACCAGTTAACCGTAATAGAAAACGGACAAAATAAACGGCCTGATATAATAATATACCTGAATGGCATTCCGGTGGTGGTATTTGAATTAAAAAATGCAACAGACAGTACCGCTACAGTAGGGAAAGCATACCAGCAATTGCAAACCTATCATAAATCAATACCCTCACTTTTCTGCTATAACTTGTTAGAGGTGATTTCTGATGGATTAGAAGCCAAAGTGGGTACCATAACATCTGATATATCCCGATTCATGAGCTGGAAGACAGCAGATGGAAAAAGTTTGGCTAACAAAACCACCAGTGAATTAGCGGTCATGATGAATGGCTTGTTTAATATTAACACCTTATTGGACCTCTGCCTGAACTTTATTGTTTTCGAAAAGTTTACTACTGAAGATACTCTGACAAAAACACTAAAAGTTGGGGTAGTTAAAAAGGTAGCTGCTTACCATCAATATTATGCGGTTAAGAAGGCTGTTATTTCCGTAATGGATGCCAGTGATGCCGGAGGTAATAAAAAAGGCGGTGTGGTTTGGCATACCCAGGGTAGCGGTAAAAGCTTGTCAATGGTTTTCTTTACCGGTTTACTGGTACAACAGTTAAATAATCCCACTATCATCGTGATTACGGACAGGAATGACCTGGATGACCAGTTATTTGACACATTTGCCAACTGTAATCAATTACTCAGGCAAACACCAATACAAATAGATAGCAGGAGTAACCTGATAAAAGAACTGAAGAACCGGCAGTCAGGCGGTATCTTCTTTACTACTATTCAGAAGTTTTTACCGGAAGAAGGATCTACCCAATACGACCAGTTATCTGACAGGAGAAATATTATTGTAGTAGCAGATGAAGCACACCGGACACAATACGGATTTGAAGCTAAAATCAGGTATGTAAAAGATACGGAGGGCAGAGAGATTGATTCAGAGATTATTTACGGGTTTGCTAAACACATGCATGATGCATTACCCAACGCCACATTTATAGGGTTTACTGGAACCCCGGTTGAAAGCAAGGATAAAAACACAAAAGCGGTATTCGGGGAATATGTGGATGTATATGATATTGAACGTGCTGTAAAAGATGGAGCTACTGTCCCCATTTATTATGAGAACCGCTTTGCTAAATTAAGACTGAATGAATTGTTTTTAGATGATATCGATGACCGCTTAAAAAAAGCATCAGAAGATATACCGGAATATATAGTAAAAGAAGCAGTGGAAAGAGCTACCCGGCAAGAAGGTATTGTTGGTAATGCTAAAAGGCTGGAAATAATAGCGAAAGATATAGTCACCCATTTTGAAGACCGGGAACAGGTGTTTTCTGGTAAAGCTTTAGTGGTGGCAATGAGCCGTACTGTTGCTGTTAAGTTGTATAACCAGATTATTGCTTTAAGACCGGATTGGCATGGGGAAGATAATGATAGTGGTAATATAAAGGTGATTATGACCGGAAGTTCTGCCGATGATGAGTTTTTAAGACCCCATATCAGGAATAAAGAAGGAAGGGATAAAATAGCAGCCAGGTTAAAGAATGAGAAAGACCCATTAAAAATGGTGATCGTTATTGATATGTGGTTGACCGGTTTTGATGCGCCGGTATTGCATACCCTGTATCTGGATAAGGATATGAGTGGTCATAATCTGATGCAGGCGATAGCCAGGGTAAACCGTGTATTCAGAGATAAACCTGGTGGTTTGATTGTGGATTATGTACCGGTGACTGGTAACCTGAAGGCTGCATTAAAAACCTATACCGATAGTAATGGGGAAGGTAATATAGCAGTTGATGTTGCAGAAGCAGCTGCTCATATGCTACTAAAGTTTGAAGTGGTACAGCAGATGTATCATGGATTTGATTACAGGGAATACTTTACGGCTCCTACAGGAAGAAGGATGAATATTATTCTGGAGGCCGAAGATCATATAATAGGGTTGGAGGACGGCAAGGAACGTTATTTGAGGGAAGTCAGCTCCCTTAGTAAAGCCTATGCTTTAGCAAAATCCGAACAATCAGCCAAGGATATAACGGAAGAAGTGGCATTCTTCCAGGCTGTACGTGCCAGGTTAGCTAAATTCGATATACAGGTAACAGGTCAGCAGCGTAAAGAGTTTGAGGACACCATTAAAGCGATGGTGGAATCAGCGGTATCTTCTGACGGTATTATTAATCTTTTAGATCAGGCCGGGCTGGATAAACCAGAGGTTTCCATTTTTTCAGAAGACTTTATGGATGAGGTCCGAAAAATGAAGCAAAAGAATGTGGCAATTGAGTTACTGAAAAAGCTGTTATCTGATCAGATTAAGACCCGGTTTAAAAGGAATGCTGTGGTAACAAAAAACCTGTCTGAAAAATTACAGGAAGCCATCAATAAATATAACCGTAAGTCCATTACAGCATTAGAAATGCTGGAATTACTGCTGGAGATCACCAAGGATGTTAACACCGAATCAGAACGGGGTAATGAGCTGGGGTTAACAGAAACCGAGAAGGCATTCTATGATGCATTATCAATGAACAAATCTGCGGTTGATTTAATGGGGGATGAAAAGCTAATGATTATAGCCAAAGAACTTGTGGAACGTGTTAAGCGTAGTACTACTATAGACTGGACCATCAGGCAGTCAGCAAAAGACCGGGTAAAACTAGAGGTTAAACGTGTACTCAGATTTTATAAGTATCCACCTGATGATGAACCCAGGGCGACTGAGACAGTGCTGGAACAGGCGGAGTTACATGCGGGGGAATTGGTATAAACTTTTATTCGGGTATGAGAATAATAACATGGAATTGTAACGGAGCTTTCAGAAAAAAAGCAGAATTTATACTGAAATGCAATCCTGATATTTTAGTCGTGCCGGAATGTGAACATCCAGACAAGCTAAAATTCAAAAATGAAAAGTTTAAGCCGACTGATTCACTATGGTTTGGAATTAATCAAAATAAAAAAGGTCTCGGTATATTTTCATTTAGTGATTACAGGATTACTCTGATTTCAGAATATAATCCAAATTTCAGGTGGGTAATACCAATAGCTGTAACTGGTGGTCAACATGATTTAATGCTTTATGCAATCTGGACTAATAATCCTGATGATAAAGATGGTCAATATATTGAACAAGTTTGGAAGGCTATTCACTTTTATGATGTTTTGTTAACTCTGAATACAACTTTGTTTATAGGTGATTTTAATAGTAATTCTATATGGGATAGGCCGAAACGAGCTGGTAATCATTCTAGTGTAGTCAAGTATCTGGAAGAAAAAAACATTTACAGCACTTATCATGTTTACCATAAACAGCAACAAGGTAAAGAGAATCACCCTACTCTTTATTGGCAAAAAAATAAAAACAAACCATACCATATAGACTATTGTTTTGCATCTGCAGAATTAATAAAGGGACTTCATTCTGTAGAAGTTGGTGATTTCGATGAATGGATTGGATTAAGTGACCATGTACCTGTAATAATCACGTTTTCAGATTTTACTTGAATAATATAAAATCTGCAAAAAGTGAATTATTTATTTAATTGAAGCTAAAATTATTTATGGTTAAATAAATAAAGTAATATTATATGAATGAACTTAAACAGCTTCCGATTAATCTGGCACTTACTCTAAAAAATTGGAGTAAAGGTGGGAATAATTATGTTCTGAAAGGGGGTTCTTCCAACAGATGGTGTGGTTATGAAGAATCTGTCATAAAAAAACTAATTGCCTCATTTAATGATAATTTTTACATAGTAATCCATATAGATGATCAAATTGAACATGACTATTATTGTATACCTTTTACTAAAGTAAAACATTTATTTAAACCTGAATTTAAGACAAAAGGAAAATACCCTGATAGATGGACTTCAACTATTATAGATAATAAGTTTTCAATTCTTAATTCGCACATTACCATAGATGTTACTGAATATTATTCTTGCTTCCCGGTAACTAAATCCAAAATTGAATTTGATGATGACTATTTTATCGAAGATGCAAAAGCCCAAATTAAAATACGTTTAGGTCAGTCAAAATTTAGGAAAGAGGTGTTAAAAAATTATGATTATAAATGTGCTTTAACTGCTATTTCGGACGAAGCATTATTAACGGCTAGTCATATAATACCCTGGTCTCACAAAAAGGAATTCAGAGCAGATGTAGCAAATGGAATTTGTCTGTATACAGAAATTGACTCATTATTTGACAAAGGTTACATATCATTTACAAACGACCTAAAAGTATTAATTACTCAAAAAAATGGGTTGTGTAAGGAACTCGAAATAAAATTAAAATCTTTAGAAGGTAAACAATTAAGAGCACCAAAGACTAAAAATTTGAACCTCGATTATTTAGAATATCATAGATCTAAAATATTTATAAAAAAGTAAAAAATAATAAAATTTATATTTATTTTCGTTAAATGGATATAGTCTTAAGGCAGGATTTAGTTGAGATTAATAACATTTCAGAAAAGAAAACAGAGATAACAATCAGGAAGTATAATCCTGAATCACATAATAGAGAAACACGTTTAAGTGATGTTTTAAAGGCTATTCCAGCAGGGTTAGTAAATAAAACAGAAACTGGTATGGGAGCTACTACACTGGAGCTTTTAACTCTCCGTAATAGCATCGTTGTCGAGCCGATTAAAATAACGGCTTCCAGTAAAGCTAAAAAGCATAATGCTCTTTATATCGGTACAGCAACCAAGTTCCACCCACAAAAAACAACAAATACTCAACTAAATAAGTATCTAAAGGATGATGCGATAACCCCAAAGAAAATAGTGGTAGTTGCAGATAGTCTTAAACGTGTTATTAGTGCTGTCGGTCCATCCGTTTTTGAGGACTATTTTTTATTGCTGGATGAAGTGGATTCTTTTCAACTGGATAGTAGCTATAGGAAGAGCATGGAAGATTGTATTGATTATTATAAGCAATTTAATCCCCGTAATCGGGCACTTCTATCCGCAACTGTTTTAGACTTCTCTGACCCGGATTTACAGGAGGAGCCAGTTACTATTTTAAAGTATGATGTAAGCACTAAAAGAAATATCAAACTTTTCTATACCAACTATAATAATATAATACCCACTGCAACAATTAAAATAACTGAACTATTATCTGCTTACCCCAATGATAAAATATTTGTAGCCTATAATTCTGTTACCGGGTGTTATAACATAGTCAATCATTTAATCAAATCAAATATTATATCACAGGAAGAAGTTGGTATTTTATGCAGTTCAAATAGTAAAGATGTAGTTGGTGGTTTTTATATGGTACTGGATAACGAAATTTTACCCAAGCGACTAAATCTTTTAACATCAGCTTATTTTACAGGGTTTGATATTAATGAAAAGTATCACCTGGTATCTATCTCAGGTAATATCAGTCGTGTACACGCTCTATCTGATCACCGCTTAAAACAAATAGCTGGAAGATGCAGAATACCAGATGGATTATTATCTGAGACAATAATCCATGATATGGTTAAACCTAATACACCAAAAGAGTCTTATAATAAGGAATTATTAATAAAGGAAGCAGAAAAGGAAATAGCTGCTATACAATGTATTTGTATGCATTTTATGGACAGTGAGGTACTTAAGGATTATTACCTAAAAATTTCAGAAGCACTATTAAAAGCTTTGGAAGATGAGAACAGGAGATACATCCGGAATGTTCATAATGAAAATGTTATGCCGTCCATCAGTTATCTAAATATTGATTCTACACTGGAAAATACCAGATTTAGGAATGAACTGTATCGTAATCCTGTTGCATTGACAAAAAAACTAACAGCAGATGGTCATCAAGTGATAAGCGAACTGTTCCATTCTAATACCAGTGTTGAACAGTTAAAAATAGATAGAATTGACAGGGTAGAAAAAATCCGGCATATAATTCAGCGATTAAGGGACCCGTCATATAGTTACATAGCGAAAATTAGGGATCTGGAAGATGAATACCTAAATAGACTACAGAAAACCCTGGTAAAGCACTTTAAGAGCTTATATGAATATATAGACCCAGAGAACTTATTATATTATTTTGATAAATATGCTGAAATGAGAGACAGTCGGGCTTTGAATAATATGATTTTTTCTGCTAATTTTTTGACCTACCCTGATGGTGAACTCTTTAAAAGTAGGGTTATATATTATTTTCCAGTAGGTTGTATAGTAAATGGTAAAGATATGTTGGACAGGTGGAATTTAATCCTGACTGAATGCAACATAAAACGACATTTAGATAAAGAAGATAAAGCAGTCAGGTTAACAACTACACTGTTAAAATGTACAAGAAAAAAACCTAACTCCAGAAAAATAGTAGGTATGAATCCTTATGGGTTGACGGTTATTAAGCAAAGAGAAGATGCAAAAGATATTCCGACCATGGTTCCAGCCACCATGGTTCAGAGCTCTATTGTAAGTAGCTTTCCTGATATTGAATCCTTAGTTAATCAGATAGTAAACAATTAGTTATAAAAAGACACCTCAGCACACTATTTAACTATGTACTTATTTGAAACCAGCATTAATTTTTTATAATCATCATAATTACTGATTTTATATACATGATTCCTGGTGGCAAAATATATAACTGTTCCGATAGGTATCGTTACAAATGTTGAATAAAGAATAGTCCCAAAAAGAGAAACCAAGGGTATTAAATAAGGTAAGGTCGGATTTGCTGCTAATATAAGTCTAACCACTGCATAAGAAGAAATAACAGAAAGCGGAAGTACAGTTCGCATAAATCCGTTATGTTTCCTAAAACTAATACTTGTAATATTTTTATAATTAAAAGTTGTATCCATTCTAGCAGTAATAATGGTTATTGTTGAATCACCATATTTGTATAAGCTGCCAACATATCGGTTTTCATTATCATTACCATTTGTATGAATGATACAATCATATCTTTTTTGGGAAAACAGGATACCAGAATACATAACAAATATTACCACTAGTATTTTTTTCATAAGAATAGGATTTAGTTAAACAGGAAGTTATACCTAAAACTTTACTCATAGTACAAAAAAATAGATTTTAACATAATTATGGATTAATAATTACATATGAGGGCTAATCAACAAAACTGTTTTATTCTTTCACCATATTTTATTCAACTATAAAATAATCATTGGAAAAATCCCCCTGAATATTCATATAGTGCACACGTAGTTAATAATCTATATTTTGACTAAGTGTGCAACTGACGTTTTTTAGGACTTTATAGAAGTATTTCTGCGATTGTAGAATCCATTTTAACTATTAATGTGGTCATCTAATTAAATTTGTAACCCTTATAATATTTTCATCCAGGTTAGCAATAACTGTTGGAGTAGGGAATGGATTATTTACAAATTTTGAATGATATAGAGACATAAAATGACCTATCAGCTTAAGAAGATTAGAAAGGAACTTGATGACTATTTTGATAGTACTTATAAAGATAAAGTTGATGTCATTTCTATAGAGGAATTAAGTAGAGAAAATTTACTGGAATTTAAGCCCGATTTTATTGATGATAAAAAATGGGTTGATAATTGCCGGTGGATTATACATTGTATTATTCAATTAAGCTTTGATAAAAGATATAGTGAACATGGTAATCAATTTGTACCACTTTATTCCAAAATATTGAAGAAAATATGTGGTAATAATTACAGCATATATATTAAGGCCTTAATAGAAGCAGGTATAATTGAAACTGATGGAGAATGGACCGCTTTAAAACATAAAAGTTTAGGATTTAAGCTTACAGATAGTTATGCTGCTTTGGAGTATGGTTATTTTACCCTTACAGAACATTTCCTTACCAAGGCCATCAGAAAGCATCGAAAAGATAATATAGCTGCATTAAAAGTTAAAGCAAAGCCGATTGCTCACCTGGTCCGTTGGTTAACAAAAGATGGATTGGATATAGATAAAAAAGCTGCATTAGAATTTTTGGAGTCCTATAGGTTAAGGCTTAAACAAGAATTACGGAAAAGGAAGCTTAAAACAAAGTTCCAGAACATACAGGAAGCATTTATACAATCCCGGTATCAAAAAGCTAGACATCTGATCAAAACCTGGGGGGATAAAAGTGTATCTATAGATGATTCAGGTGGTCGGTTGTATTCACCTTTAACCAGTATGCCGAGTATATTCCGGAATTTTCTGACCTATAAGGGTCAGACATTAGTAAGCTTTGATATCAAGAACAGTCAACCACTTCACTTTCTGATTATGCTGGAACCTGATTTCTGGAAGGATACCAGTAGGGGTTTAACCTTAAAGAGTATAAATGAAGATCTATATAACTATCTAAGAGAAGAAGAGGACTATCCTACTACTAACATTATGTTTCCGAAAACATCACAAGTGGTTGATAATCAAACAACTAAATTTACCTCATATAAAGAACTGGTCCAGGCTGGTAAACTTTACGAGTTTATTTGCTTTAAATTCTTTGGTGAATTTCTAACACCAGGTGGTTTGGACAGGTTTAGTACCAGGAATTTAACCAAGACCGAAGTGCTTCATATGATGTATCATGACAATAGAAAGAGATATTCAACAGCTAAAAAGGTTTATGATATGTTCAAAACATATTTTCCTGAAGAAGCTAAAATAATGGACCTGATGAAGAGAAAGGACTATAAGGATTTCCCGGTCACCTTACAGAAAATAGAAGCAAAGATGCTTTTACACAATGTTGCTAAAAAGGTGTATGATATGAATCCGGACATACCATTGTTCACTATACATGATAGTATTGCTACAACAGAAGCTTTTGCCGGTAACTTAAAAGGTATCTTAAACGCCGAGTATCAGGAAAGGTTAGGTTTTTTACCACAAATTGAAGAAACAACATTCACAGAACATAATGCCTGGATGGATATTGCTAAATATGTAAAAGCAAAAGTTAATCAGGCTGATTTAGAAGTAAGTAAGGTTATGGAAGCTTACTCTAAACTTTTTAATTTTATTCAGTGTGAGCACTGGGATTTTGATATAAAGTACCGTCAGCGAAATTCACCAGATATTATTGTGCCCCCAATCTTGAATTTTACTATAATGGATGGAGGAACCACATCGTTAAATACAAATACCCGGCAGCTAAAAAAAATTTCTAAAAAATAAAATCGATCCTGCATAGACATACAAACAGCAGCAGGTGATTACCACCCCCCTATCCTTATATAAATATCTTCTTTTCAACCTGTAAGCACCCAATATAGTATTATATAGCTATAATTTTCTTATCAGAAAAGGTAACGGACATTTTATAGATAATAGTGTGCGATTACCACCCTCCCAAAGAACTCCTCCTTAAGATTGAAGTTCGGACACCCCCCATGGGTGCATTTAAAACAAAACCGAACCTCAAAAAAATCACTTTTATTTCTAACCATTTAAAAAACAAATTATGGTAACCATTACCAATGTGAAAGAAACAACTAAAAAAGATGGAACCAAGTTCATCTCTTTAGAACTCTCCTCATCTGTGGAACTTGTACAGTCACAGACAACTGGGAGATTTTATGCAACATTAAGACGCTGTTTGATCCCCTGTACATTTAGCCAGGATATTGCTAAACTGATGATCGGTCAAACCATTGAAGGAGATATCGTACGTGTACCAATTCCGGCGTATGATTTTACTAACAAATTAACTGGTGAAGTATATCAGTTACAGCACAGCTATGCTTACCGTCCGGTAGGTGCTGTGGAAACCATTGGACAGACACAGGTAGAAGAACTTCAAACAGCTTAATGCTTTTGTGGTTAGTTAACAGGGATGGTGGCTTCGGCTGCTGTCCCTTTTTTTGTTTTACACTTTAAAAATTTAAAATCTAAACTTTATGAATTTACGACAAGCATCAAGGAAAAGGGTTTCAATAAAGATGGCACTTCAGGGACCATCGGGTTCCGGTAAAACCTATAGTAGTTTATTACTTGCTTATGGTTTGTGTAATGACTGGACCAAAATAGCGGTTATTGATTCTGAAAACAGCAGTGCTGATTTATATGCACATCTGGGAGCGTACAATACAGTAGGTATCCGTGCTCCATTTACACCTGAAAAATATATGGAAGCCATACACTTATGTGAACAGGCTGGAATGGAAGTAATTATCATAGATAGTTTGAGCCATGAGTGGGAAGGATCAGGCGGTATTTTAGATACCCATAGCAATATGGCTGGTAATTCATTCACTAATTGGAGTAAATTAACCCCAAGGCACCAGGCTTTTATCCAGACTATTCTTCAGAGTACTTGTCATGTCATTGGAACCATCCGAAGTAAGCAGGATTATGTGCTGAATGAAAAAAACGGTAAGATTATACCTGAGAAAGTAGGTTTAAAAGGGGTTACCAGGGAAGGGATGGATTACGAATTCTCACTGGTTTTTGATGTGGATATAAAGCATCATGCCACTACATCTAAAGACCGGACACTTTTGTTTACTGATAAGCCGGAATTTACCATTACCTCAGATACAGGCAGGATGATTGCTGACTGGTGTAATTCAGGTGCTCCTGTAGTAGCAGCAGATGTGAGTAAACGAATCAGCGAGACCACTTCCATAAAAGAGCTGCTGGATTTATACCATCAATACCCGGATTTTAAGGAAGTATTAAAACCAGAATATGAGCAACAGAAGCGGTATCTGATTATCAATCCCTCTACTCCAGTAGAATTATCTAACCAAACATTCTCAGTAAATGGAACAGATCATTAATAACCTATTACCGGTATTGGCCCCAAAGATCATATTACCGGGTGCAGATGAAGGAATAAGCACATCCAGGGCTTTTATTGAAGCAAACACTGTTGAGTGTGGGTTGGATGAGTTAAAGAATACACACTGCATTCCGGTCTGGCTGAAGGATAACGAGCCGCTGATCAGTCATGCTGATTTTATTGAGACTACTGGTAGAATAGTTTCGGATATATTTCATGGTGAACAAATACTCAGACCGAATATCCGTGTAAGCCATCCGATAAAAGGTAGAATACCATCCGCAAAAGATAAACCGGCGCACCTGCTTTTAGATGAAGAACGTACCATTCAATATGAGCGCATGATGTTTGTAGTAGAAGTACCCAGTATTCAGGCTGAAGTTGGTGGCAATATGTTATCGCTGATTATAGGTGGAATTAAAAGTTATTCTGAAGATAACTTATACCAGCGTTCCGGTGGGGATCAGCACTTCAAACTTTTTATCGGATTTCAGAATAGGGTATGCACCAATCTTTGTGTATGGTCTTCTGGTGTTAATGCCTCCCTTACAGTAAAAGGGATAGAGCAGTTGTATTTAGCCATTAGCTCTCTGGTAAAGTTGTACAATAGTGGTCATCATTTGTTCCATCTCCGGAAGTTAGCAGAACATTCGATCACAGAATCGGAATTTGCACATATCATCGGCAGGATCAGGATGTATAACTATTTACCCAACCATTTAAGGACCGGTATACAGGAGATGCTGTTAACGGATACACAGATAGGTATGGTTGTCCGTGATTATTACCGGGATGACAGCTTTTGCCGCCAGGTTGATGGGAGGATTAATTTGTGGCGGTTATTTAACCTGTTTACAGGCGCAAATAAAAGCAGCTATATCGATAGCTTTCTGACCAGGTCTGTGAATGCCTATGACTTTACGGAACAGATCCGGTGGGCGTTGGAGGGGAGGACGGGGAGCTGGTATTTGGAGTAAATAATAATATTCATTTAATAATAAATAAGTCTTAACACAATTTTTCATTTAATTAATGTTAAATGAATGACAATAATTATTTATATTATTAGCTTTATGTGATAAATATTCAATGATATGAAAAAACAAATTATCCTTTTATTAATAACAATTTATTTTAGTGCTACTTTATTGGCACAAAACAGTTTAGTAAAATATTGCAGCGTAGTTGCAGAATATTCTTATCGTGGAAATAGTCGTATTCCTAAAATTCATGCAGATTATGGTAGCATAAGTAATTTTAATTTGATTAAAGACTCCACTATTGTTAAAAATTTAGATAAGGTTTCGGAATTAAATAACCCTATGGATGCACTAGATTATATGCATGAATTAGGATGGGAACTTTTACCTTTTAATAATATGTTGCCGAATAATAACTTCCAAGCACTGCAACAAATATTCTACTTTAAAAAAACATTTAGACAGGAGGAGTTGAGGTAGTAAAAATTTATTGTAAAAAAGTGGTTAAAACTTTTTGACAGACTGGAATAATAAATATTCAGCCTAAGTGTTTTTATTAAAGAAATTAGTTCGATTAAGCCTCATCATACGATGGGGCTTTTTTTTACCTGTAATTAAAAAATCATGAACCAAAATCAAGAACAAATATCAGAGATAGAAGTCTCATACCGGCCAGCTATAGGCCGTAAATCAATAATAACCAGTTCGTTGGATGCATACACCGAAATAAAACAGTTCTTTGATGCTGATACATTAGCATTACAGGAACAGTTTGTTGTCATGTATCTGAACCGTGCCAACCGGGTAATTGGTATTTATCCATTAAGTACCGGTGGAATAACAGGAACGGTGGCTGATTTGCGGTTAATAGTGAGTGTAGCACTCAAGACAGTGGCTACCAGTATTATCATGGCTCATAATCATCCTTCCGGTAGTTTAAGGCCATCACGTCAGGATGAGGAATTGACCAGGAAAATAAAAGATGCCTGTACTTTTCTGGACATTAAACTTACCGACCATCTTATCCTTTCACCCGAGAATGAGTATTTCAGTTTCGCTGATGAGGGACTGATTTAGGATTATCAGCCAGTAACCATGCCCTATCGGACTATCCGGTAGGGCTTTTTATTTACCATTATTTAAAAGACATGCATTCAGCGCAGGTAAACTATGTAGACGAAAACAGCTTACTGGTCATAAACCCGGCAGGTAAAATGCGTCAGCTGTTTGTGCCATTCAGGGTTCAGTTATTGATGGATACATCCAGGTTTAAAAAGAATACCTGGGTATTTGTGGAAGCAATAAAAGCTGACGATCAGTTTACATTGCTTTACGGTATTTGCGGATTCTATTATCCATACTTCTTCTTCCGGGTTAAAGTTACATTTTAAGTTATCCTTTAATGATTATGACAGATCTGCCATTGATTGAGATCATTGTTAAAGACATTTTTGACATATGGAACTGGATAAAAAAGAAGTGTCCGTCAGAATCGGAAATAGACTACGTGAATTAAGAATAGAGAGAAGGCTAACTATAGAGAAAGTTGCTTTATCTGCTGGTTTGGAATATACCCAACTCAGCCGGATAGAACTGGGTAAAATCAATACCAGTATCTACCAGGTGTACAAAATCTCTAATTCCCTCGCTGTTCCGGTACCGGACATTTTCACAGTATTAAATAAGTAAACATGGAGACCAGAAACCATAAAAAACGGGGCGTATACCGAAAAGCCAAACGAGTAGGTAATAAAGACTAAACAAAATGATTAAAACATTGAAAAGAACATTGATTATAGTAATATTTAGTGGACTATCTGCATGTTCTAAAACTGGTGTAACACCTAATAATAATTATGGCTCTACATCAGATAAAAATATTTATTTTACGATACAGATGAAGGGTAAAACACTTTCTACAAATGGGGTTAAATTTACGAATCCTGCATTTGTAGCTGATTCAAAAATGTGGCAATCAGGTAAAATCTATACATTCTATGATATAAATGGACAGCATTTTAGCGGATTATCTATCAAGGTAGATGGAACATTTGATAATCAGTATACAATTTTTGGCCTACCCAGAGGACAAGTTTCGGTAGATTTTATATTAAGTAAAGCAGGAACAAATCCAATAGGATCATATGGTAATTATATGGGTCTATCTGCCGGTGGAGAAATATGGGATTTAACGGATCAACTTGTTACAGGTCCAAAACAGTATTCTGCAACTGGGTTTAACTGTAATATTACTAGTGCAGATTCATTAAATATTAAAGGTAATTTTAGTTGTATTCTGGATGATGGAACAAATACATATCCAGCAACTGGAAGTTTTTCATTGTGGACGATACATTAAGCTTTATACTATCTGAAAGGCTGAAAAAAGTTTCTTTACAAGCTACATTCTCTGCATTTGCTACACACGCAAAAAAAATGTGAAGTGGGTGTAGGAAATGTAGCTTTTTACAAACCTTTTTAAAGGTTTAATGGTATAATGACTGCTATGACTATGTAATTCAGTACCTATCATCATAAAATTTTGCTTAAAGTTTTCCCAGTCCCTCTCTCCTCCTCCAATACTCAAATAAAATCTTATTAACAATGAGAGAATAAATCATTTTGCTAACTAATTTAGTAAAATGAAAAGAACTGAATTATTGGAATTACCTTATTATACAGTAAAAGTCAAAACCGGATTTCCCTCACCAGCCAATGATTACCTGGAGGAGCGTATTGACTTAAATAAAGAGCTAATCAAACACCCCCTCTCCACTTTTATTGTGGAATCAGAAGGGGATTCGATGAAAGATGCTTTTATCCCTCCTAAAGCCAAACTGATTATTGACCGTAGCCTTAAACCCAAAAACGGAGATATTGTACTGGCGGTAATTAATGGGGAGTTTACTGTTAAATACCTTAAAAAGAACCCTTTTAAGTGTTGGTTAATCCCTGCTAACAAAAAGTACAAAGAGATTGAGGTAACTCCTGAGATGGAAATGCAGGTTTGGGGTGTGGTAACTGCCATCATAGTAAATCCAAATGATACCAGATGTATGCTTTAGTGGACTGTAATAACTTTTATGCTTCCTGTGAACGGTTGTTTCAGCCGAAGCTGGAAAACCGGCCAGTAGTGGTATTGTCCAATAATGATGGGTGTACCATTGCACGCAGTGATGAAGCAAAAGCGATCGGTATTGAGATGGGTACACCAGCGTTTGAACTGGAAGATACCTTTAAAAAGTACAATGTAGCCGTATTCAGCTCCAATTATACGCTGTATGGGGATTTATCTGACCGGGTTATGAAGACACTGGCTGAATTCGTTCCTAAACTGGAAGTGTATTCCATTGATGAAGCATTTCTGGATATGTCAGAATTGGTATATAAGGATCTGGCAATTTTAGGGATGGATATTAAGCGGACCATACAGCATAATATTGGTTTACCTGTATGTGTGGGTATTGCCACAACTAAGACCCTGGCTAAAATGGCGAATCGTTATGCCAAGAAAAAGTATAAGAAATTAGGTGTGTTTTATGCAGCCAACCAGGAGCTGGTAAATGAGATGCTGCTATTTACTGGAGTAGAAGATATTTGGGGAATAGGCAGACAGTATGCAGCATTATTAAAGCGTAACGGTATTCACACTGCCATGGATGTGACCAAAGTACCGGAGGAATGGATGAGGAGCCAGATGACTGTAGTAGGACAACGGTTATGGAATGAACTGCGAGGTACACCATCCATTGAATGGGAATATGAAGCACCGGCGAAGAAAAATATCTGTACTTCCCGATCATTCGGTAAACTCACTGGTGATAAATCCATCCTGATGGAAGCTGCCAGTAATTATACGGCTGCTTGTGCTGTTAAATTAAGAAATCAGTACTCCTGCGCTAAAGCTATCAATGTATTTATCAATACCAACCACCATAAAACAGAGTTGCCACAGTACTCCCGTTCTATTACCCTGGAGTTTGAGACACCCAGTAATTTAACCGGTGAGCTGATACAATATGCCCTGAAGGGTTTGGATATAATATATAAGGAAGGATACCTGTTCAAAAAAGTGGGTATTATGATGCTGGGGCTAATACCCGATGACCAGGTGCAGACCAGTTTATTTGATACAAAGGACCGGACCAAAAACAAGGAGGCCTTAAAAACAATGGATAAGCTTAATAAACTGTTGGGTAGGGATGCAGTGCGAATGGCATCCCAGGGATTTGAGCGCAGATACCGGTTACGTGCAAACCATCTGAGCCAGAAGTATACTACCAATATCCATGAGATTCTTAAAATAAAGAACTGATATGGTATATTTAATCAGTAATAACCATTATTCCCTACTTCAAAAGTTTAAACCTATAAAGTTTACAGATTAGCCATGACCATTCGGTTGTATTGGGATAACAATAAAAAGATATAAATTAGAACACAACAATAGTCCATGAAATCAGAAAAAATCATTCAAGGAAATGACGCCTCAGGAACTGGACAAAAAGCGTAAGGAGATCCTATCCAGACAATTACCCGTGAGCTTAGAAGAAGTAAAGCAACAGGTGCAGCGACTGAAGGAGTGGAGTACGACAAAGAACAAGAAAGTCAGATCCTAACTTTACATGCTGACCAGCATAATCTATGGTTGGATTCAATTAATGAAAACCGGTATTTATCAGAAGGGGCAGAACAAAAGGTAAAATGGTTAGGGGCTAAAGTTTAAGAGTAATAAATCATATTATGATTAGCAATTTCTACTGGAGTAGGGAAATATATTAATAAACTAAACTGTACTGGTTTTTAATACCAGTACAGCTCAGTAAAATAAACTTTAAAAGTTTAAGATTTCAATATGATTTAACAGGTCATCAGGATATTCAACGATAATAGCTTCAGTTTTAAAGTAAAAAGCCTGAATTTTTTCTTTTGGTAAATCTAATCTAATAATAATTTTTTCATCAGATATAGAATCTAAAATTTGATTTTTCGGTAATTTAGGTTTTATAAGGTTCCAACCAATCCCAAAGTCTTTATTCATAAAATCCCGGCGGCTTAACAATTTATACACCGTAATCACTGTATTAGGTAAGGAATAATAACTTTCAAAATTCATAGCATGTGCGTTTATTTCTACTGGAGGAAGTTTACCTATATATAGATTTCTGTATACTTCAAGTTGTATTTTTACATCGTTTTCTTGAAAATAGTAAGCGTTTTTTAAGTTTAACCAGTATAAATATGGCTCGAAATATCCTCTATATCTAATAAAAGTTAGTATAGAGTTACTTGCTCCTTCCATTTTATGAAGCTTTTCGAAATTCAGTATTTCTGGGGTCATAAAAATCTCCTTAAGTGAGCTGAACATATCATTTTGGAAATAATGTGACCTTATGATTCTTTGATAACGTTTATTTTTAAGAAGCTTTGTTTCGTCCTCATCACATACGGTTAAAAAATATTCCAGATCTGCCAGCTTATTATATTGATAGGATGGGAATGGACTCTTAAAGGTGTTTTTGTACCATTGGTTTTTAAAAATGGGTAACCACTTTCTAATTCCATCACTTACATCTTTTATAACCTCTTTTTTTAAATAATATGTAGCCATATATTGTTGTTTTTTATTTTTAGTTATTGACTGTTTTTTCATTTACCCATGCAGCTATTATACCGGTGGTTCCAGACTGGAAAGATTAGAATTTAGTAACCTGATTTTAGAAATGGGATAATACAGTTACATGTTATTGGTTGGTGTTGATATATGATTTCATCAAAAAAAATATATCCATTCCCAGTAAAAGAGTAATTAGAGATATAATTTAGGGCTTATTTGGATAAGATTAGTGATTTTAATTCTGAGTTGATATACCACAAATATCAGAAAGCATATGAATATAACCAATGAAATTATGATATTTATTTATCTACATATGAGCATAAATTCGTCATCTTTACCTTGAAGTTCAATGTAGCTAACACTTTCCTATGTAATTGAATGTGTGTATATTAGCGGTAGTTTGTAATAAAATTAACTATTTACTGTATAGGTACCAGATATTTGATAACAGCATGCCAGTCCGGAAACCGGTTACTACCAAATAGAATCAGTTCACCTGTGAATTTATCAGCTCCGTTTTTATCCCGGTCATCAATAAGATAATCCCCAATATTCAGATGCTTGTGATGGGAGAGGATCAATCTTTTATAGGCAGCATGACCCAGGTATTTTTTGATCCAGTTAACTTTATCACTTGCTGCGGTTGGGTTGTTCCAGGGTGAAGTTGATAAAATGTAGGTGTCGTAATGGCTACATAATATTTCATATGACTGAATAGCATCTAAAACGGGTTCCATTTTGGAGAAAATATGAGGTACTTCATCTAATCTGCCTTCATAAGTAATTAGTACATCATCGGAAAGCTGCTTAATTCCGGTTTTAAAATCAACAAGAACGTTGTCCATATCCACATATACAATCTTCTTCATAATGTTTGGCTTTTAAATTCAGGTTTGGGTTTATAAAACACTGATTATTAATCCTGATAGGTACTTTCACTCAATGTATGTAATTTTATTGGAGTAGATTAACAGGAACATGTTTTTTTAAGTATGACTTAGTAACTCAATATTCGATAATCCAATCCTTTTTTATGAAAACGCTATGTAAATTACTATTAATAATTGTCCCTATACTTATATGTTTAAATACGTGTAAAAAAGACCTGCCTTCATGTAATGGTAATTGTTCCACTTTTAACATATCGGGTATAGTTTATGACAAAACAACTAACCAACCATTAATTAATCAATTAGTAAAAGTGGATGCACAACCAATTTCTTACAGCCTGATTAGTTTAGAAAATATGATAGGTTCAGTTAAGACCGACAATTCAGGACATTTTAACATCAATATAAGTTTTGACACTTCCTGGTTTAAAAATTATTATTTACTTATCACACCTACTGTGCCTAATAACTATTTGGAATATGTTGATAACGGTCAATCCAGCTCATCAAATGTATATGCAGTGCGTTTATATAGTTTTGACTCATCAAATTATAACAACATAAAATTTGGGTTTTATCCCAAAGCGTTGCTAAAAATAAACTTACACCGAACTACAATTGTAATATCACAGGAACCAGAATTATTTTTAAACTTTTCATTTCAGGGACAATCTTCCATTAATTCTGTAATTGGAATTAATCAGAGTGACAGTAATAAAGACACGACAATATCAGTTAATACAACTGCTAATTATTTTACCAAAATTGTTACTCAAAAATTTATCACAGCAACAAATGTTATTACAATAACAGATTCAATAAAATGTTTGTCCAATAGTAATAATTCCATCGATATTAATTATTAATGTTTGGCTCCTAAATTCAGTTTTTGGGGTATAAAATTCTGGTTCTTTAAATTGATGGGTTGTTTGACCTAAAGTATATCATTTTATTGGAGTAGAAAGATAAAAGTAACGGCCTATAAACTTATTATCTTGTAACTGAGTTAAGTCAATGATTTACAGGAGTTTGTTTTATTTACTAACTAAGCTAGTAACGGGGCTTAACAGATTATTTGGAGATGAACTCAATTTTGCGTTGAATGCTTTTAAGAACTTTTCATGTGATTATAACCAGTATAGTTGACCCGCCCTCAATTTTGAGGAGGGGTCTTTTAAGAACTGGTTATAAATGGCGGTTGGTTTTAGTGGGGGAGGAGAGTCCAATTTTGGGCTGTCCTATTATTACAATCAGATAAAGGTCTCCCCATTTTACGGAAGAACTTGATATAACCACCCCAATTTTGGGGAGATCTCCTGAATTTTCAAGAACCCCTTTAATTATTAATCGGATGGTAAGGTCATCGTTAGGCGCATAAATATTACTGTAACCAGCATTTTAATAAGGGTATAATCAAATACCCTACTCCAGCAGTAGATATGCTTTTCTTAAATCCCTGTATATTAAATAGATTTTATGCCAAAAGTACCGGTAAAAGGTACTTTCAGCTAAATTTTACTCTCCGGTAGATGAAGACCTCAGTTAAGACAAACCAGTAATGTTGTAAACCAGAAATTGTTTTTTATTTTTGGTCAGTAGATCAAAGGTGATTTCCTGGTAAAAACTGATAAAATACCGGGAAAAACAGGGTAAAATGAACGGATTCGGTAGCAGAAACAAAACAAGCGTGCATAACTCGCTGGTATTCATAACCCAAAGGTCTCGGGTTCAACTCCCGATCCCGCTACAGAAATAAAAAGGACTTACGAAAATTCGTAGGTCCTTTTTATTTCTGCGTCTCAATCTACAGAAAATCTTCATTTTTACTTTAAATTATTCCCATAAACAAAGGATTGCATGATTTCTAAACTATCCAATGCGGCATCAAGTGAACAGGGGTTTTCTTCTTTTCCCAAAAAATAGTTAACAGCTTTTTGAATCATGGGTTGTTCAATATGTTGAGGATGTTGAAAATGGAAAACTTCATTTATTTTATTAGTCACCATTGTTATTTCATTGCCAAAGAATGAAAATTGCAAATAACCCTCTTCACCAATAATTTGACAAGCGTCTTCCTTAAGAAATTCAGGCACTGAAAAATTCCAGTTCCCGTTAAAAATAATATCATTTGAAAAATGAATAATACCAGAAACTGCATCTTCCGCATTATATTTTTTTGATTGATTTGATGAAACCCCATAATAAGAAATAGCTTTACCAAAAATATATATTAAGATATCCAGTTGATGGGGTGCCAAATCAAAAAATAAACCACCACCTGCTATTTCAGGAATCACCCGCCAATTAACTTCAGAATTTGCAATAAGGGATGTATCATCCGGTTGAAATAAACTCAGCCTGATATTTTTAACTTTGCCAAGTAATTGCTGATCTATCATTTCTTTTATTTGCAAAAACATTGGTAAAGCTCTTCTGTAATGTGCAACAGTTAATTTGCCATTTTCATTTTTTACTGCTGCAATCATTCTGTTACAGGAATCGACATTTAAGGTAACCGGCTTTTCTACATACACATATTTACCTTTTTGCAAAGCTGCAATCGCATACTCTTCATGAAATTTTGGAGGAGTGGCTATATAGATTGCATGTATATCTTCATCATTAATCAATTCATATGCATCACTATAATGTTTCGGAATTTGGTGACGTAATGCATAATCAGCAGCTTTAGCGGAATCCCTGCGCATTACAGCCAGTAATACAGAATGATCTGCTTTTTTAAAAGCCGGACCGCTTTTATTTTCAGTAACATTTCCACAACCAATAATTCCCCATGTAATGATGGATTGATTTTTATATTGTTCAGGCATTATTATTTGAAAGTTTATTTCCCCCAATTATTGATAAAATTATTACTCTTATGATTGTAGCAAAGTAATACCAATCTGATTGCCAAAGTTTTATACAATATTAAAGGTACTCTAATACTTATTTGGAATCAAGTATTAAATAGACCTCTTCCTAATTCATTTTACTAGGTTTTAACAGAATAAAACCCATTGGATACTTCATGGATAGCTGGTTTGTTTCATTTACCAGAAATGTTGTTGTGTTTTTGCAGTTAGTTAATTGAACAAACCCAAAAAACAGGCCTTAGTTTTTTCCTCCTTTTTTAAATAATGGGAAACCACTAAAGGGCTTTATTCAACTACGCACTGGAAAAGATTTGTACACGCAGAAACAGATATAGGCGGACTTATAGAGTCTTTTTTTGTTGGCAATCTGTTAACCTTTTTAAAAAGGCAATAATATTTGAATTAATTTTCAGAGAGACCCACCCTAAAGAGTTAAAACCGGGTATATATAGGAGTAGAGAATGATTTCTTAATAAGCCATATGATAGAAAGGAAGGAATATTACGAGCAAATATTAATCCGTTATTTAGAGAACGATTGCAGTCCTCAGGAAGCTAAAGAGTTATTTGAGTATCTTCAGGATCAATCATCTGACCGATTATTGTTAGACCAAATTCGGTCTGCATTTGACAAGTTATTGCTGGAGCAGCCAACAGAAGTACGTTCGAAGTGGAGCAAAAAAATGCGTAAAACACTCTCCCAAAAGATAAAAGAACCAGCCAAAGTTATTTCATTGTATAGATTATGGTTACCAAGGGTAGCAGCAATGCTGCTATTAGCAGCATCCATAGGGTTTTATCAATATTATACAAATAGCGTTAAACATTCAGCACTGCAGTTAACAAAAGCAAAGGATATATCACCTAAAAAGGAGGCGCAACCCGGGGGTAACAAAGCACTGCTGACACTGGGAGATGGAAGAATCATAAGATTGGATGAAACAGCCAACGGGCGTGTGGCAAAAGAGGGGGATACAAAGATCAACAAAGCAAACGGTGAACTTATTTATGATGCAACAAGCACAGATACAGGGAAAATCAAGGACATAGCGTTTAATACCATATCAACACCTAAGGGAGGCCAGTACAGGATTGTATTACCGGATGGCAGCAAAGTGTGGTTGAATGCTGCGTCATCCTTGCGTTTTCCTACTGCTTTTATAGGTTCTGAAAGGAATGTAGTGTTGACAGGGGAAGGATATTTTGAAATAGAGAAGAATGCATCAAAGCCATTTCATGTAATGGTAAATAAGATGAAAGTGGAAGTGTTGGGAACGCATTTTAATGTGATGGCATATGATAATGAGGAGATGGTTAAAACAACACTGTTGGAAGGATCAGTGAAGCTTAATTATGGTTCAACGGTTAAAATGCTAAAACCGGGTCAACAGGGTAAATTAAATATACAATCAGGTACAATAAATATAGTGAATGCAGATGTGGAAGAAACGATAGCATGGAAGAATGGGTACTTCCAATTTGGTAATGAGAGTATCAAATCAATCATGCATCAATTGGAAAGATGGTATGATCTGGAAGTGAGTTATGAGGTAAAGGGAGAGATGCGATATTTTACAGGGGAAATTTCAAGGGAATCGAGTCTGTCACAAGTGCTGAAAGTATTGGAGAAGAGTAATGTAAAGTTCAGGGTAGAGGGAAAGAAGATAGTGGTATTGTATTGAAAAGGAAAGAAAGTAGTTTTAAAAAAGCCGGGCACGCTTGCGACGCTCCCGGCAGAAGATTAGGCTACTACTAATTATAACCGATCAAGATCATTTTAATATTAACCTAAAACCATACAAAAGTATGAAAAGATATGCATTTTTGAATTACTGGCATTAATCCTTGCCAATAGTAATCTAAGTCCTCAATTATTGTTGTATTGCAATTTTAAAATGATGCAATGATGGTCATTCTCTTTATTTTTTTAATTTATTATATATGATTTATACTCAAAAGAAAAATAATTTATTAACCTTAGATTTATTATTAATCCTTACGTTTTTTTTGGGATGTAGTAAAGGTGATATTCCACACGGTAGTCCAACTCCAACACCAATACCAACACCTTCACAGACCAGTCCAATTTCGCCATCTGCAGGTGATGTAGCTTTTAATGTAAGTATTGACTCGACAGTTAAAGGAATAGCAATTCCTTCAACTTTCATTGGATTAAGTTATGAAGCTAATGCAACTGTAAGCGGAAAATATTTTTCAAATACATTTACCAAACATGTTAATCTGGTAAAGAATTTGGGAACCGGTATTATTAGAATTGGAGCGAACTCTGCTGATAAAATGATATGGAATCATTCACTTAGGAATGGATATACTGGTGGAGATAAAATTTTTACAGATGATGTAGATCGTTTCTTTGGTTTTGCCACTGCTATTGGATGGAAAAGTATGTTTGGTGTAAATGTTGGCACTGGTACAGTTGCTCAAGCTACAGATGAAATAAAATATATTGATCAAAATTATTCCAGTAACGTATTGAATTATGAATTAGGTAATGAGCCAGATTTATTTCATGACTGGGTTCCTGGTCAAACAGCTTATTCTGTATTAAGCTATCAAACAGATTTTGATAATTTTTACAGTAGTATTCATTCTGCAACTCCTAATGTAAAGATATCCGGACCTGCCACTTGTTGCCACCTTTCTGATTTTGCTGTTCCATTTGTTACTCTTGAGAATGCAAAATTGGCTCAGGTTTCCTATCATTATTATACAGGCGCAAATTCTATTGCTACTTTGTTAATAGATGATGCTAGTTTAGTTGCTAATACCAATACACTTGTTAATCTAGCCAAAACTTACAATTTGCCATTTCGTTATGCCGAATGTAATAGCATAGCAGGGGGTGGCTTACAAGGAGTAAGTAATAAATTAGCTTCAGCTTTATGGGGAGCAGATTACATGTATATCACTGCAAAAATGGGTGTTGCCGGTGTTAACTTTCATGGGGGAAGTGCGGGTAATTATACTCCTATTGAGTATGGAAATTTTGATGGAATAAATGGCAATGTTAGGCCAAGACCTCTTTATTACGGTATGCTTGCTTTTTCCTTAGGGTCCAAAGGTAAGTTTATTCAGAACAATGCTACTGTAGTGGGAGGTGTGTTAAATTGTAAAGTCTATACTATTCTGGGTGACGATAGTAATTATTATATCACTTTAATCAATAAAGATTTAACCAGTCAGGCTTATGTTAAGATTACAGGTATGCCTGTCAATCACGCTACATTAATAACTCGTTTAACAGGAACTGTTATTGCAGATCCCGCTACACCTGATAATGTAATTTTAGGGAATGCAACTGCAGATGCAACAACTGGTTTATGGTCGAATGCTGCTTCTGAAAAAGCAGGGTGGGATTATAGTAGTTATCAATTACAGGTACCAGCGAGTAGTATAGCTATATTGGTTATTGCAAAATAAAATAAAATATTTTTTTATAGCAGTCGGGTTTGATAGGCAAAAAAGAGGTTATTGTAATGATAACCTCTTTACTAAAAAACCAACATCACAATCTTTTAAATTGCAATTATTTACTAAAAATCTAAAATATACAGGTATGAAAATAAGAAGTTATATATCTGTTAATCTAACGATAGGATTTACCTCCTTTCTTTCTTCCTGTTTAAAAGTCTTAGGGGTACCTGTAAAAACACCTAAAGCAATAAATATAATAGCATTATAAATTTGTTTTATTTCTTATTAAATGACCTTTACTGTCTTATTAATTCTTTTATATTCTCTAATTTCTTTTCCGCAAATTGATGTAATATTGTTGTTAGGTTAATTACCTAAGAATGGAGACCTCCAATGAAATAGAATTAATAAAACGACTGCAGAAATCTGACTCAGAAGCTTTTCTGGCTTTGTATGACAGATATCATGTTATTGTATATAATTGGTCTCTTAAAATTGTAAAAGTACCCACATATGCTGAAGATATTGTGCAAGATGTTTTTTTAAAAATATGGCAAATAAGGGATCGTCTTAATCCTCATCAATCTTTTCCAGCTTTCATTTATCGAATTTGTAGAAATAAGGCTTTCACGCTTATCAAGAAGATTACTACTGATGAAAGACTACAAATTCAGATAATGCACCAGTTAAAAAATGTTGTTGAAAGTACTGAAAATCGCACTCTTTGGCATGAATATGAAGTGTTGTTATCAAATGCTGTAGGAAAGCTCCCCAAGCAACGCCAAAAAGTATTTAAACTTTGTAGACAGGAGGGTAAGAGTTATGAGGAAGTTGCTAATGAATTGGGTATTTCCAGAAATACGGTAAAGGAACACATGGTAATGGCTGTTAAGAACATTAAAGAATATTTTTATCAATACGGCGATATTTCATTTCTTTTGATATTGCTTTCCTCATCTCATTTTAAATAGGTACCTCCTTTTTAAAAAGGCAATAATATTTGAATTAATTTTCAGAGAGACCCACCCTAAAGAGTTAAAACCGGGTATATATAGGAGTAGAGAATGATTTCTTAATAAGCCATATGATAGAAAGGAAGGAATATTACGAGCAAATATTAATCCGTTATTTAGAGAACGATTGCAGTCCTCAGGAAGCTAAAGAGTTATTTGAGTATCTTCAGGATCAATCATCTGACCGATTATTGTTAGACCAAATTCGGTCTGCATTTGACAAGTTATTGCTGGAGCAGCCAACAGAAGTACGTTCGAAGTGGAGCAAAAAAATGCGTAAAACACTCTCCCAAAAGATAAAAGAACCAGCCAAAGTTATTTCATTGTATAGATTATGGTTACCAAGGGTAGCAGCAATGCTGCTATTAGCAGCATCCATAGGGTTTTATCAATATTATACAAATAGCGTTAAACATTCAGCACTGCAGTTAACAAAAGCAAAGGATATATCACCTAAAAAGGAGGCGCAACCCGGGGGTAACAAAGCACTGCTGACACTGGGAGATGGAAGAATCATAAGATTGGATGAAACAGCCAACGGGCGTGTGGCAAAAGAGGGGGATACAAAGATCAACAAAGCAAACGGTGAACTTATTTATGATGCAACAAGCACAGATACAGGGAAAATCAAGGACATAGCGTTTAATACCATATCAACACCTAAGGGAGGCCAGTACAGGATTGTATTACCGGATGGCAGCAAAGTGTGGTTGAATGCTGCGTCATCCTTGCGTTTTCCTACTGCTTTTATAGGTTCTGAAAGGAATGTAGTGTTGACAGGGGAAGGATATTTTGAAATAGAGAAGAATGCATCAAAGCCATTTCATGTAATGGTAAATAAGATGAAAGTGGAAGTGTTGGGAACGCATTTTAATGTGATGGCATATGATAATGAGGAGATGGTTAAAACAACACTGTTGGAAGGATCAGTGAAGCTTAATTATGGTTCAACGGTTAAAATGCTAAAACCGGGTCAACAGGGTAAATTAAATATACAATCAGGTACAATAAATATAGTGAATGCAGATGTGGAAGAAACGATAGCATGGAAGAATGGGTACTTCCAATTTGGTAATGAGAGTATCAAATCAATCATGCATCAATTGGAAAGATGGTATGATCTGGAAGTGAGTTATGAGGTAAAGGGAGAGATGCGATATTTTACAGGGGAAATTTCAAGGGAATCGAGTCTGTCACAAGTGCTGAAAGTATTGGAGAAGAGTAATGTAAAGTTCAGGGTAGAGGGAAAGAAGATAGTGGTATTGTATTGAAAAGGAAAGAAAGTAGTTTTAAAAAAGCCGGGCACGCTTGCGACGCTCCCGGCAGAAGATTAGGCTACTACTAATTATAACCGATCAAGATCATTTTAATATTAACCTAAAACCATACAAAAGTATGAAAAGATGTGCATTTTTGAATCCCTTGCGAAGGGCATTCAAGTATTACAACAAAACATTGCTGTTTATGAAATTAACGATTTTCTTATTACTTGTCTCAATTCTGAAAGTTTCTGCCTCGGGTTATGGGCAAAAAATAAATCTTTCAGAACATAAAGCATCGCTTGAAAAAATTTTCAAAGAAATCAAAAAGCAAAGCGGCTATCATTTTTTTTATGAAAATGGTTTGATAGATCAGACGAAAAGATTAGATATTAATATTCACAATGCAGGAATTGAAGAGGTATTAGATAGTTGTCTTAAAGATCAAAAATTATCATATGCCTTTATTGATAAAACGATTGCCCTCAAACGCAAAGAGGAAGTAATATTGGAACAACCAATTCCAGTGTCATTAATTGAAATAACTGGTAAAGTAACTGATGGTGATAATAAACCTATTGCCTTTGTTTCAGTTGTAGTAAAAGGAAAGAATATTGGTGTTGCAACCGATGCAAATGGTCAGTTTACTATTAAAGTACCAGCTAATTCAGTACTTCGATTTAGCTATGTGGGTTACGAAGCAAAAGATGTTCCGGTTAATAAAGCTGGATTTATTGCTGTTACTTTAAAAGTGATTGTTACATCAATGAGCGATGTAGTGGTAGTGGGTTATGGTACACAAAAGAGAGTGAATGTTACAGGTGCTGTATCAACCGTAGATTCTAAAGATTTAGTATCATCAGCAGTTGGTAACATTTCTACTGCATTAATTGGTAATGCACCTGGTATTAGTGGTTTGCAAGGCGGTGGTGAACCTGGCAGAAATGCAACAACACTTTATATAAGGGGGTTATCAACTTATAATACTGGTGCTGCTAATCCTTTAGTTGTAATTGATGGGGTAGAGCAGGCTGCAGAACAATCAATGGTACAATTGAATGCAATAGATCCTAATGAAATTGCGAATATAAGTATTCTGAAGGATGCGGCTTCAACTGCAGTATACGGGATCAGGGGGGCAAATGGAGTAATTATTGTAACCACTAAAAGAGGTATAAAGGGAAAGCAAACGATCAATGTAAGTGCTTCTTCGGGATATACAGCTGCGGCCAATCTAAAGAAAGAATTAAATTCTTACGATTATGCTGAAATGCGAAATGAAGCTATTAATTACAATATTAATTATTTAGGTGACAATAGTTTTAATCAATATCTGTTTACTTCAGATGACTTATGGAAATTCAAGAATAACAGAGATTATACTCCTGGAGAGGTTTCAACAATGACTCAACTTACAGCTGCGCAACAAGCTCAATTAAATGCAAGCCCAGCAATTTGGTACGGTAGTCATGATCAGGTACAAGAACAATTTGGAAATAAAGGCATACAAAATCAAGTAAACTTAAATATAAGGGGCGGAAATGACAAATTGCAATATTTTACTTCTGTTGGATATTTTTATCAAGGTTCAATTTTAGGTGATCAGACATTCGGGGGAGTAAACACTGCGTCAACATATACCAGATATAATTTTCGTTCAAATTTTGATTTTCATCCAACGAAGAATTGGGATATTAGTTTAACGCTTGCAGGGCAATTTGGCATAACAAATGGATTTGATGGTAACCAAACGAATCCTCAGCGTTATAAAACATTAATGCAAAATATTGGGCCGGCTTGTATTCCTGAAGCAGTTATGAATGGTAAACTAATAGCCGGATGGGCTGGTGCACTAGGCTCAGCAACCAATCCTTTAGGCCTGAAGTTTAATAATGCACCTCAAAATTCAATGTATAAATTATTGACAAGTGGCCAGGCAGTTCTATATAATACTTTTTTGAGTAACATTATTAAAATCACACATAGATTGGATTATATCACTAAAGGTTTGTCTCTACGTGCAACTTTTGGGTATGATGACAATTATAATAAATACGTAACAAATAATGCTTCTTTTCCTTCTTATTCGATTACAAGAGATTTGGCCAATCCTAATAATATTGTTTATTATGGAGGAGCTATAACATATAGTGCATTAAATACAAGTGCTGGACCAACTGCATGGAATAAAACTTATGTAGATGCTGGAATTGATTATAGCAAAACTATTGGAGAGCATAAAATTACCGCCTTAGTCTTAGGAAAAGAATCAGTATACAGAATGCCAACCGATGCATTTAATACACCTTCCGGAATTATGGGTTTGGTTGGTCGCGTAACTTATAGTTATAAGGATAGATATATGGCTGAATATGATTTAGGCTATAATGGAACTGAACAATTTGCATCAGGTAAAAGGTTTGGTTATTTCCCTGCATATTCATTGGGATGGGTTGTTTCTAACGAATCTTTCCTAAATAAATCAAAATGGTTGGATTTCTTGAAAATACGTGGTTCTTATGGTGAGGTTGGATCAGATAATTTAAATGGAAGAAGATATTTATATCTACCAAATTCATATACTCAAAACTCAGGTAGTAATGCTTATTATCCTGGTACTAGTAATGGTTCTGCAATTAATCCTGCATATAACGGAACTATTGAAGGTGCAATTGGAAACCCTAATATTACTTGGGAAAGAGCTAAAAAATCAAATATTGGGTTAGATGCACGGTTCTTAAAGAATAGACTTTCTTTAACTATTGATTTGTTCACAGAAAAAAGAAGTGACATCCTAACCACTTCAGGAATCATACCTGTAACATTAGGTGTAGCTGCAGCAAATATTCCTCCCATCAATGTAGGAAGAACCAGCAATAAGGGATATGAAATAAGTCTAGCCTGGAGTGATAAGATCAATAATTTTCACTATTCAATTAATGGTGCCATCAGCTTTGCCAAAAACAAAATTGAATATATGGCGGAAGCTCCTTATCCCTATCCCTGGATGAATGCTACCGGTTATTCAATAGGCCAATATAAAGGGTTAAGAAGTGATGGGTTTTATAATACATTGGCTGATTTAGCAAATAGGCCGTATATAACCTATTCAAGTAATGTGGAAACACTTGGTAATATAAAATATAAAGATATTAATGGTGATGGAAAAGTAGATGATCAAGATAAAGTTCCAATGGGTTATTCAAACCTTCCTCAATACGCCTTCAGCATGAAATTTCATTTCGATTATAAAGGATTTGATTTTGGTATCTTATTTAATGGTGCAGCAAATGGGTCGCTTTATCTCGATGGTGGGTATACAGGTGATATGTTTGGAAAACAATGCGGGCCTGCTTATTATTATCAATTTGATGACCGTTGGACTCCTGAAAGGGCAGCTAGTGGTGCTGCAATAAAATATCCCAGAGCGCAAATCAATTCTGGTGCAGGATCAGACTTCAACGTTAACTCAGATTTCTGGCTGAAATCTTCAAATTTTATTAAGATCAAAAACATGGAAATAGGCTATACCGTTCCTTCAAAACAATTAAATAAACGGGGATTAGGTGTAATAAATGCAATTCGTTTTTTCTTTAATGGTAATAACGTTTACACCTTCAAAAATGCATTAACACCATTTGGTATAGATCCTGAAATGACAGATGGTGGGGCAGGAAATCTGTTTTTCTTTTTTCCTATAACACGTGCATATGTGTTTGGTGCAAATGTAACATTCTAAAATTTTCAGCTAAATCTAAAACTAGCAAAATGAAAAAAATATTTAAATATCTTTTAATAATATGTTTTTTTGGGACTATTTATTCTTGCGAAAGAGGAATTCTACAGGCACCGGATACAACTGGCCTTGTCAATCTTAATAAAGTTTATTCCAGTGCAACCAATGCAATTTCTGCTTTGATGGCTAATTATAGGCATACTTTGGAAGTGGGTTGGAATATTGCTAATAGTGGGGAGCCAAATATTGGTTGGTATCATGGAACTGTTGGTGGTGTTGCAGGAGAGTTGAGTAGAGGCCTAGGTTGGCATGGTTGTTATGTATATGCTGCAACCGGACCAAGTGCTCAACCAAATTCATTGGTTACATTATCTAACTATACAAGTCTAGGTGTATCAATTTCTAACTTCTCTCTAATCTATCCGGGTATTCGTGCCAATTGGTTAGTAAAAGAAAATATCGATATAGTTCCTGATATGGATGCTCCAACAAAAGCATATGTAAAAGCGGAAGTAATGGGATTAAATGCATATTGGTACCTGCAATTGTTTAAAAATTATGGAGGTATGCCGCTTGTAAAAAACAGTTTATTGCCCACAGACAGTTTAAATATTCCCAGAGCTACCTTACAACAAACATTAGATTATACCTTACAATTATGTGATAGTGCTATTGCAGGATTGCCTGATGCATGGCCTGCTGTATATAATGGCCGTTTAACAAGAGGAGCAGCTATGGCTATTAAGGCACAGGTTTTAATGTTTGCAGCAAGACCACTGTTTAATTCAGTAACTCCAATACTAAGTTTAGGGGCAAATAATAATTTGATCTGTTTTGGGAATGCTGACCCGAATAGATGGAATGCTGCCATTACTGCCAGTGAAACAGCATTGGCATGGGCAACTGCTAATGGTAAAATATTAATTAATACAGGAGGTGGGGTTGGTATTCCTAATGCTAATGCATTTGCAGATTATGGAACTGCAACTTCTACTCCAAGTAACCAGGAGATCATTTTAGCCTGTCATAGAGATGAGACTAATGATGGCACCTATTA
>Ga0208872_1000207_pt1 | contig 52862 bp, 35 predicted proteins | sample CryBogCBH12Aug08_FD_185508 | JGI IMG/M metagenome (GOLD analysis project Ga0208872, IMG submission 185508) | Freshwater microbial communities from Crystal Bog, Wisconsin, USA - CBH12Aug08 (SPAdes) | ecosystem: Environmental > Aquatic > Freshwater > Lake | place: Crystal Bog, Wisconsin, USA...
TTATTTTAAAGGAAGAAGTCATTAAATATTGAAAGAATAAACCATTGCTTCCAGTTCCGGTTTTGAATTTGCTGATTACTGCTGCAGAATCAGCCGAAGAGATTACAATGCGTTTTCGGGTTGTATAACCTGTCATGCCAATTGTATCTGCAGACATTTTCTTCAATGCAGCAGAAAGACTATCCATTTTGGGCTTTATCAGTACTGAACTGTCTTTTACTGTATGGGCTTGTTTGGTTGCTTCTGCAGCTCTGTTGAGCAATGCTTTTAAAAACTGTGCCTGTAATGATGAAGGAATCATAACTGCTGCAATAATAGCAGCAGTTATGATTGTTTTGATTGTAATTAAACTGTATTGTTTCATATTTAGTTTAAATCTTACCATTAAAAATTAAAGTGGATTGAAACTTCCATCAAATTTTAAAATTAATTGCATAGAGTTTATATCGTTGGTTTTCAGTACTGCCGGATTGTTCATTAAATTATATCCACTTCCTTTATTCACTTCAATAGGCTGGGGATTTGGATTAGCTGTACTAGGCTTTAAAATAAATCTTATGGTTACCTGGCTGATATCCCACCAATCAGTAGAAACATTTTGGCCCTGCGGAATTACAATTTTAATAAATCCTCCTCCACCATTTGTTAAGTTGGATAATGTTACTTTTTTTGTTGGTTTTAAAAAAACTTCAGTTGTAGGGCCAGGCTGTGAATTAGCAGGGAAATAAATTTGTGGCCCCATATAATCATTTTGGAACAATATTTTTGAACCATCATTAATATTACTGTTAATCCCTGTGAATATCTGAGTTAGAAAACGGGTTTCAGCATGTTTATCATCACCACCTGTTCCAAAACCGACAATAACACTTTGAATTTCATCTTCACCTTTTCCTGCAGGTACACATGTTCTAACCGGAATCTGATCAGTTTCACTTGTAGTATTTAACACATCACCAGCCATAGTAGTAGATTGATATTTTATAGGTTGCGCATTATTGCAATTTGCAGCCCCCATTATTTGTGTTATTTGTTTCTTTAAATCAGCAAGGCTGTATGCTACAAGCGTACCACCAGGGCCTCCAATAATATTAGCATTGATTGTTGTGGTAACATTTTTACTACTGGTGCCATAATCAACCGATAAGTTGGCAGAAAAACCAAAGCCTGAATAGGATGCTTTAAAATTGTCTGCTTCTTCCTGTGAAGTAAACTGAAAATCAGCATTTGCTAATATCCTTATTCCATAACTAACTTCACCGATCACTGTCAAATCCTGTGTGGCTTCTATACTGGGGTCTTTAAAATAGCCACTATCCGGAATGGATGTACTTATGGTAAACAATGTTTTTGTGGCATCAATGGTTAAATGAACATGGTTTGATTGATTACCAGTATTATATTGATTACTTACATCCAATCCATATCCGCTGGCACCTGCACCAATAGCCAGGTTATAAATAGCTTCATTATCCACTTCAGTAACCTGATAATAAGTGTCTTCATTTGCACAGCCATTAAATCCTCTTTTTAATTGGGCAATAGCATCATTTACATGGTTTACGTCGGGAGTATTTACCTGGGTGTAAGTATGATAACCACTTTTGATATTTGTATTGCTCGTCCCGATTGTTATTGAATTGCGGGCTCCCTGTTGTTCTTTCCAGGAACCATTTGTTAAATTAGCATAAGTAAAACAAGCCCCTGGATATATATGAGCTGAGGCTTCAGCATAAGGATTGTTTAAAAAATTATCACTATTGGCAGTATACTGAACATTTGAAGTGATACAATTAAAACCACCTGAACTTGTTGGTTTATCTGCACCTATTTTTTTAGGACTTGGAGGTTTCGTATTTACATTTACCTCCCTGTCATATGTTATTTTTAAGGTGTGATTATTTGAATATTTTATATTTTTATACTTAGGCCAGGTTGTTACTTTATCATAGGCAGCTTTTCTTTTTGCATATTGAGCTGTTTTTCTAAATTCAGCCATATTATAAACTGAAGGTAGTTTTGCAAGGGTAGCAGTTGTTGTTTGTTTTACAACCTGAGCACTACAAATTAACGAAAATAAAACAGCTGCAAAGGAAATGGTAATTTTCAGTTTTTTTTTACTCAAAATTATCTTTAAAGGATGATTGAAGATTTTCATATTGGTTTTTATTTGGTGAAGATTTTTTAATGAATACTCCTGTTTTAAAGATCATTTATTTAGCGGGGTTACATTTTTATGAATTCAACCCTTCTGTTTTCAGCTTTACCAGACTGGGTAGTATTATCAGCTATTGGTTTTGTTGCACCAAAGCCCTTTGAAGTTAATCGTGCAGCATCAATACCAGCCTGCATCAGTGCATCTTTTACAGCATCAGCTCTTTGTTGAGATAAAGTCATGTTTGCAGAGGCATCCCCATCACGATCCGTATGTCCATCTATTTCAATATTTAATGTAGGGTTATCCTGCAATTGTTTCACTACATCTCCGATAATACCCATACTTTCTGGTTTTACTATTGCTTTATTTACATCGAAACTGATTCCATGGGTGATAAATTTACCGGTAGTCATTATAGATCCTAACATATTCATCTGAGCTCCATCAGCTATTTTAAAATTTTTAAACACTGCTGGTTTATCGGCATCATACATATTACTCCTGCATTCCAGAGCAGTTGGTTTAAATCCGCAATGCGGAATTACGAGAACCCTGAACTGATCAACATAAACTTTTAACTGATCATTTTTATACGCAATTGCTATATGATGCCAGGTGTTGTAGAATAATGTTCCTGTAATTGAAGCCGGAAGCCCATTACTTAATTTACTGTCAGTTTGTAAAGGAAGGCCTGTACTTGTTTGGAGATCTTTAGCGGATGAAACTTTCCCGGTGCTGTAATGCACATTATCTCCAGAAGCTACTACGCCTAACACATTTCCTGAATTATCAAAAAGGAATAAGCTGAGTATATTATTACTGCTGTTTAGGTACTGATCGAATTCCACTGAAAAATTATCAGTAAGGTATGCAGGCTTAGTCATTAATGGACTTACCAGCGTATAGCTTCGCAATCCAGGTGTGCTGCTCAATACAAATGAAGGCAATCCGTCAATTTTATTAATAACCCCCTGTCCTTCCTGCAGGTTCCAGTGCGCAGGAAATTCTCCATCAGCATCACTTGAAAAATTATCTTCGAATATTATTTTATCACCAGCCCTGAAATCATAATTGTTATATGCTGTTATTGTTGCTGTATTAGTAACAGGAGTTGATACAGGATTCGTAACAACATTCATAACAGCTATATTGCCTGTATTATTTGCAGAATTACCTGAATTTGAACTATTATTCTGAGTTTGACTGGCAGAATCTGTTTTTACAGCAGGTTGCTTTGGCTTCTTTTTAAATATCCCTTTTAAGCTTCGAAAAGCTTTATTAGAAGCACTGTCTAATTGGTCCAGCGCGCTGTTTGAAACAGAATTTGATTTTGTAACTGTTTTATTTTCTGCATTTTGTACCACATTATTGGGAATGTTTTTAAAAGCCTGGTCAGCTGTTTGAGCATTTACATTTAAATAGCTGAAAAATATTAAAATAATATTTAAACAAAAAGGAAGGCGTTTTAAGGTGATTTTATTCATAATTAGAAGTTTATGCTTTGTCAAAAGTATTTTTACTCTCATAAGAAAAATATCCCCTAAAAAGGGGAATTTATTCTAAAAAAGAAATATTGAACTTTACTTAAGAAGATTAAAAGGAATTGTCAAAACATATCAGTTAATTTCTAACTTAGTAATTGACTACCCATTGTATTGATCATATGTTGTCAGTCTTTTAAATTGGTTTGACATTTTTCATATCTTTTAACATGCTTATGCAGGTCATTAAAATAAATATAAGCCTGATTATACTTTTGTTAACCTGTATTAGCAGTGTTAGCCAAAATTCTTTTCAGAAAAAGCGGGATAGTTTACTTTACGTTCTGTCAAAATCTACAGAAGATACCAATAAAATAAAGACAATGATTGAACTTGGGATTGTCTATATTGATAATAATCTTGATTCAACTGAGTATTTTGCCAGGTCATTTGGTGCTTTAAGTAATCAATTGCATTATCCTTCTGGCCAGGCAAACAGCCTTAGTATGCAAGCCTATGTGTTGTCCAGCCGCAATAAGCAGGATGAAGCCATTGCACTTGATTTAGAAGCCATTGAGTTTTTGAAAAATGCTAATTTGCCTAAAGTGCTGGCTAATGTTTATAATAATACTGCAATCATATATAATGCTAAAGGGGAATATACGTTAAGCCTATCTTTTTATTTGAAAGCTGCTACTATTTATGAAAAAAGAAATGAAGCAACTTCAATGGCATTTATTTATAGTAACATATCAAATATATACAATGAATTGAAAGAATACCAGAAAGGGTATGAATATTCATTGAAAGGCATTCTTCTCTGCCGGTCCCTTCATCAAAATCATGGACTGATTGCAGGAATGATTAATTTAGGTAGCGCTTTAATTAATCTGCAAAAGTTTGATACTGCATTACATGTATTAATTGAAACTAAAAAACTGGTAAGAGACCTGAATTACAAGAGTTCTGAAATCGATGTACTGGCTAATATTAACTATGCTTATGCAGGAAAAAATGAATACAGCTTAATTTATGGTAACTCAATGGAGTTAATGGCTTTATCAAAAGAACTTGAAAGTAAGGATGGATTATGTTTTGCTTACCTGGGACTGGTTGATTATTACCTGTATCTTAAAAAATATGAAAAGGCGGCTTATTATGCTCAATCGGCTGTTCAGGTTGCAAATGAAAATAATCTTACTTCTATTCTGGAAGATGCATATAAGGCAGCAGCAAAAGCAGGACTTGAAAATGGAAATTTAAGTGATTATTATAAATACACTCATCTTAAAGATTCAGTAAATGAAGTATTGCTTTCAGATAAAATTTTAAAAAATACACAGGAATTAGAGGCTCAGTATTCTTTAAATAAAAAACAGTCGGAAATAGATATTCTCAATAAAGAGAAACGAATACAATTGCTGTCTTTAAAGCAACATCATTTAATGATTGGTATATTAATGGGAGTAGTTATAGTAATTGGACTGATCAGCTTTTTGTCCTACATGAATTATCAGCAAAAGAAAAAATTATTAATTACAGAAACACTGCTTCATCAAAAGAGGATTAGTGAACTGGAGAAAGAAAAAATATTAATGGCAACTCAGGCTATGCTGCAAGGCCAGGTTGAAGAAAGATCCAGATTAGCGAAGGATTTGCATGATGGGTTGGGAGGTATTTTGTCCAGTGCTAAATTTTCATTTAACAATATGAAAGAGAATATGATCATCACATCTGAAAATGCAGAAGCATTTGAAAGAAGTATGGGTATGCTGGATAAATCAATTAATGAATTGAGAAGAGTGGCTCATAATATGATGCCGGAAGCATTGGTAAAATTTGGCCTGGATACTGCTTTGAAAGATTATTGCAGCAGTATTGTATCAAGTGGTGCCATTCAGTTAACTTATCAGTCTTTTGATATTGATGAGGCAAATATTTCTAAAATCACTGCTGCAGCTGTATACCGGATTATTCAGGAGCTGGTTAATAATATTCTGAAACATGCTAATGCTACTGCTGCATTGGTGCAACTGATCCGCAGGTCAGATACATTAAGTATTACAGTAGAAGATAATGGGAAGGGTTTTGATAAAACCATTCTTGACAATAATGATGGAATAGGATATATTAACCTTAAAAATCGGGTAAATTATTTGAATGGATCTCTGGATATTCAATCTTCAGAAGGAAATGGTACATCCGTTAATATAGAAATACCCAATATTGCCATATGATCCAATTATTTATTATAGACGATCATCAAATGATAATTGAGGGAATTCATGCATTATTGCAGTATGAAAATGATATAGAATGGATGGGTAGTGCCAGGTTACCTCAGGAACTTTTTGACTTTTTAAAGATAAAGCAACCGGATATTCTTTTGATGGATATTAACCTGCCTCATATAAGCGGACTTGATTTATGTAAGGAAGTTAAAGAAAAATATCCTGCAATACGAATTATTGGCTTAAGTACTTCCAATCAGGCAAGTGTTATCAGAAAAATGTTTGAAAACGGAGCTACCGGATATTTATTAAAAGATGCCAATAAACAGGAAATTATTACCACTATTCATGAAGTTAATAATGGGAGGGAACATGTTAATTTTTCAGTTTCAGAAATTTTGAAAAGAAAAATTTCCAATGACAGTTTACCTGTTTTAACACGGCGCGAAAAGGAAATTCTGGAACTGATCTCTGATGGCCTTACTAATCAGGAAATAGCAGCTAAATTGTTTTTAGATATTACCACAATCGATTCGCACCGAAAGAATATGCTTACAAAGTTTAAAGTGAAAAATACTGCTGCTTTAATAAAAATTGCTGTTGGTAATAATTTAATTTAATAGTTATTTGGTATAGAAATATGTCAGCCCATACCCGGGTACACCATCTTTTGTAATCCCCTGTACAACAATTGCATATTTACCTTTTAAATCTGAAGTGTAAAATTGAACATTAGCAATACCGGAATTGTCAGTGTTTATATTGGGTGACCAGAATAATACATTCCGCATATCCGGAATACGACTATTTTTTTGCTGTATTGTTTGGTATAAAGGCATATAAAATTCTTTATGTCTTTGGACACCTTCATATTCCAGAACAAATGCATTTACATCTAAAGGAAAACCTGCCAAATCTCCATTATAAGTTGAATAACTTAATATACCATTACTTAAAAGTGCGCCAGTAAAATTATTTTGAGTAACTACTTCTATTTTTTTAATTTTTAAAGGATCAAATCCTATCACTTTATTGGTACTGAAAACAGGAACTCCATCAATTAATACCAGTGGTTCCTCATCATTAAATAATTTGTATCTGGAATTCCATGCAGTAAAGCGGTATTTGTTTCCCACCTGCCTTAATCTGATTTCCCCTACATATTCTTTCATCACTTCTTCCATTGAAGTGAACCGTGTATATGCATCTGTTAGATAAATATTGTCAGGGTTTCCATAAAATGGTAAAGTGTCTGAATTATTTAAACTGGAATAATTGACTTTTTTATGAAAAACATTTTCCGACTGTGCTGCAATACTCCGGTTTAACAGGTTGTTTGTATAGCTTTTAGGGATTAAAAATGGTAAAATCTTTCTATTGGAAAACTGATCTGAATAGGGGTCAGTAATATTGATCCTGTAAACACTGTCAAATTGGTTATTGGTTTGAACTATAATTTCATTGGTTTCATAATAATTACCAGGGTTAAATATTAATTCTCCCAAACTATTGCTGGTAGCAGTACTAAACTTATAATGAATGCCAGGAACCGATAAATATCCCATGATGTTTTCTGCTGGTAATCCTGTTCGTTTATCAGTTATTTTACCCTTTACTAACGGCCCTTCCGTTTCCGGCAAAAACTCAAATTGTTTGGTTGAAGTATGTAGCCATTCATCCAAGTGGAATCTGCTCCAACCTTGTGTGAGCATCAGGTTATCGGTTGCTTCGGCCCTTTCAGTTGCGTCTGATGTATTTTGGTCTAAATAATATCCGGGAGATTCTATATTTCCCTTCAGATCTGAACTTAATAATAAATAACTTAGTATGTCACTATTATTACCAGCTGAAAATAATGAATCTGTCAAAAAAACGGACATAGATACATTAGCAGCCACTTTCCCTGATTTGTTGCTTTTAGTCTCAATATGCAATTGAACTGAATCCCTTGTTTGATTGGATTCAGTAGATGGATGCACTGCAATATTCAATCTGTTTTCAGGAGATTTAAACCAGAGTCTTTCGCATACCGGTTCTTTAAATCCATTAAACAATACAAAATGAGAAATGCCATCATCCAGTTTCATTTTCTCAACCAGAAATATTGCTTTCCCGTTTTGGAGTTTTTGAGTAATAATCTCTTTAAATAAATTTCCTGAATGTATGAAAAGATAAACTGTTTCTTCTGTTGCATCTTTTGTGGTTTGTACTGTAATTTTTAATTGCTGGTTGTTACTGTCTTTCACTGCAATCATATAACCCTTGCTTACAATTGCTGGTAAATCTCTGCTGATTACTGAATCTCCAATCTGTACGATAGCTGTATAATGTTCATTTAAGGCAGGAGTAATACTGAAATTTCCCATTCCGAATTTAAAAGAGGAAAATCTGGTAATAGTATCATTTTTCTGATTAATGATAATACCAATACAATTGACTCCCTGCTCAAATTGATTTATTGCTTTAAATGCAACTTTGGTATTGATGCCATTTAATAAATTTCCTCCTTCCGGAAAAAACTGAATATCATAGGAAACCGCCTGTTTAACCAGTGAAGGCTTCAGGTTTTCATTTAAGGTATTGATAATTTCAAATGGTTGTTCATAAAAAAAATCCGGACTGTAATTTTTCATCCATTGAGTATATCCCCTCAGTATATAATTTCCTGTTGCTATTGATACAGGTATTCTGATAGAAGCGTCTCCTTTTCCATCTTCTACAGCTACTTTAGCCTGAATAACTGCATTTTTATTTTTGTCAATTAATTCTACATAAGCTATTTTGCTCAGGTTGCTGGGTTGGTGAAAAAAAGCATCGGCTACATATATTTTCAACCAGATTTGTTCTCCTGTTAAATACACTGGTTTATCTGTATGTATATATAATTTTTCCTGGAAATGGGTTAACTGATATTGTTGAAACTGGTCAGCTAATTTATCTGTATTGTCTTTTTGAGCATTTAAATTACCAGACAGCAATATGAGCGTAATTAAAGTCAAAAAAAATTTGATAATTAATTGCAATATGGTTCTCATTTTTGTTAATTGGATAAGCATGATTACCAAAATGAAGGTTTAGAATTAGTTCCACCCTGTGTACGACAGTCTACACAATATTTTTTTACAACCACCAGGGCTGGTATATTATCACCTGTAAAATACCATGGAGTATACGTAGTGTCAGGATAATTATAGATTTGAAAATTATTAGGGTCAGTAGCAATAATTAACGTAAGGCATTCATTGTAGGGCTCCTGTTTAACCCATCCAGGTACTTGTGCATTGGTAATAAAAATACGCTGCTGCTGCACTGTACATGCTGAAATATACCCTATAACCGGTTCATTCGGATTGGTAATGCATTGTATATTACTTGTTAATTGTGAAGGCATCAGGTCAAATAATCCACCCAGGTTCTGAGAATTATTTTGTATCAGTACCCAGTAATTATAAGCGTCTTCACTAAGCGCATATTCATTTACCAGGATACTGTACCTGACAGTTAACCTTACATCATTAAACGGAATAAACTGAATAGGTTTCATACTGATCACATCCTGGCTTAATCCCAATGAATTACCTACCAGAATACTTGTAGAAGGGGCGGTAGTCCAGCATTTATGTATTTGTAATGGATCATTAAGGTAATCTGCACCCAATGGTGTTACAATGCCATTATTTAATACCCATTGTGCTATTTCCGGTGAATTATGCTGCCAGGTTTCTGAAAAATCCCAGCGGTAATAATGGGTATTATTCGCCTGGTCATGTGAATTAACATTGATGGTTACGCCATTATTTTTTGTACTGAATTGCCAGGTTAAACTATCTATTGGTGGTGTGGTTTTTGAAGAAACTAATGCAGACTGGTACTGATGGCCGTTGGAAGTGGTTATTTTTATTCTGTACTGATCACCCTGGTTTAGGGTTAAGAAAACACTGGAATACCTGCCGGTATTATTGGAGTCAATTAATGGATAGGTATTGCCTGCTGTATTAACAATTGATAATTGTGCATGTAATTCTGGTATAAAGGAAACAGTGTCTGCCAGATTTTTACTACGGCTTAAAAGAATACTGGTAATGCTATTTGGGCTGGTATTAATAAACCCATCCACTACCAGATAATTATTAGCTGCTGTAATAGCAGGAGGGCTATAAGGTTTAACACAAGTGATGCAGCATAGGCAAATAAAACAGTACAGAAAGTTTCTTATTGATATATAATGCAGCATGCCTGTTAAAATTTTAAGTTATAAGTAATGAATGGAATCGCAGTGCCAAAAATGGATAACTGATATCCCTGTACATGCCCGTTTACATTTGTAAAATATACTGAATACGCATTTTGCCTGGCTGTTAAATTATATACTCCCAATGACCATGAATTATGTATTTTCTGTTTTATTTTATGATTCCCATCCAGGTTTAAAGAAAGGTCAGTCCTGAAATAATCAGGTATCCGATATTCATTTCTTTCAGAGTAATACAATGAAGTAGCCCCGCCAATATTAAATGTAGCCAAAGGTAAAGTAATCGGCCTGCCGTTACTGTATACAAGGTTTCCGGAAATACTAATCCGGTGAGAAAACTGGTAATTGCCAATAAAATTTATACTATGTGGTTTGTCAAAGTCTGCCGGATAATAACTTCCGTTATTAATAGGTTGACCTTCTGTTGGGTCGTCTGTTTTTAAGAAGGTTCTGGAAAAAGTATAACTCAGCCATCCATTCAGTTTTCCAGCCGTCTTTTTGATCAGGAATTCAATTCCGTACGCTTTTCCTTTACTGTTCAGCACATCAGTTTCAATATGGTGGTTTAAAACAAGGTTTGCTCCGCTTTTATAATCCAGATAATGAAAAATGTTTTTGTAATATACTTCCACGGAAGTCTCAATGGTATTGGCTTTTAAATTTTTATAATAACCAATGGAATATTGTTCTCCCATTTGAGGCTGAATATTCGGGTCGCTCAGTTTCCAGATATCTGTTGGGGAAATTGCGGTAGTATTGGACAACATATGAATATACTGCCGCATGGTATTGTAACTTAATTTCAATGAGCTGCTAGGGGATAATTCGTATTTTAAGGAAATACGGATTTCAGGTGCCATATAGGTTTTTATAATTTTACCGGCTTTATACGAAACAGTATCCATAATAGTATTAACTGTTTTAGGTACTCCTGATTCATACTGGTAAATATCATGCGGGCCTAAATAGTTAAATATGGAATAATGAATACCCGCATCTATTGAAAATTTTGAACTAACAGTATAGGTATCACCCAGGTAGAGAGCAGATTCCAGGGCCTGTTCTTTAGGAACAATATTTGGCGTCACTAATGATTGGCTTCCCTGTGGCGTATAAGAACCCGGATGTAATAAATAATAAATTGAAGTGAATCCGAAATGTAAGGCATGCCGGTTATTGAGTTTATAATTAAAATCAGCTCTGAAATTTTTCTGGTTAATATCAAAACCCAGTTTATACCCATTTACAGGAATAAACTGACTGGAAACAGCGTATTCATAATGGTCCAGCCCGGCAGTAAATACCCCGTAAAAATGATCATTAAACAAATGCCTCCATTTTAAATTAATACTGCTGTTCCCGTATTTATAAGTGGTATCATTATTAAAATTAAAATTATCCCTGCTCAGGTAGCCGGTCAGGTATAAAAAGTTCTTAGCATTAATGGTATGTGTAACATGCAGGTTCAGGTCATAGAAATAGGCATTGCTTTTATTATAAGCTTCATTGGGCAGGCTATGTAAAATCCAATCAGAATAGGTTGTCCTTCCTCCAATTATAATGGATGTTTTGCCATTATTCAGTGGGCCTTCCAGTGTTAATTTACTGGTTAATGGACTGATCCCTGCCACTCCTGTCCAGGTTTTGGTATTTCCCTCTTTCATAGTTACATCTAATACTGAAGAAAGCCTGCCTCCAAACTTTTCTGGGATGGCACTTTTGTACAGCTCAATTCCTTTAATAATATCGGGGTCAAATGCACTGAAAAATCCGAATAAATGCGATGGATTATAAATAGTGGCATCATTAAACAAAATCAGGTTCTGGTCAGTAGAGCCACCCCTTACATTAAAGCCGGAGCTTGCTTCCCCTACAGAAGTCACCCCAGGTAAAGTAAGCACCACCCGCAGGATATCTGTTTCGCCAAATACCACCGGTACCAGTTTAATCGCTTTGATATTTAACTTTACCACCCCCATCTGCATACTTTTAATATTGGCACTTTTTTCTTTATTATACACCACTACTTCCTTCAAGTTTTCAACATAATCCTGTAATTCCACATTCAGCTTACCATCTGCATGCAGGGCAATCTGCATTCTTATATCTTTTTTCCCCATACTGCTGATCTTTAAAGCATGCCATCCTTTTGGAATGGTTAAGGAATAATATCCAAACTGATCTGTATGTGTAGTGATATAGGGAGTATCAATATACAAAGTAGCACCGCCAATGGCTTCTCCATTCCTGATATCACGGATATAGCCAGAAATAGTTGCCTTGCCAGCATCATGACCTGTATTTTTTCCTATTTCATATAATTTATTGGTAGTAGCTACTTTTAGTTTTTCTTCAAAACCAACTCCGTTATCAGAACCTGCATTATTTCCGGAATAAGTATCTGGTTCAAAAATGGTTTTGGGCAAAGTAGTTTTAATAGTTACCTGGCTGGAAATAAAAACCCTGCCAAACGGGTCTACTGTAAAATGATATCCGGTATTTTTAATTACTGTTTCCAGTAACTGGGTCAGTGTAGCTTGCTTCAGGTTAACGCTTACTGTAAAATCACTCATTTCTGCAGGGTCAAAATAAAAATGGTAACCATATTTTATTTCAATACTATCCGCAAACTTTTCAAAAGGGCAATTCTCATACAAACAATCCATTCGTTTACCGGCCTGACCCTGCACTTTAGTTATACAAAAAAGCAGGCACAATAACAAGGTGATATAGTTTTGGGAAGAATGCATTAAAGGTTATTTATTTGATCATAGTATTGAACTGTCAGAATCAGGTTTTTTTCCAGGTCTGCATTAAATTTTAAATGATGCAGCCGTATAAATTTTTTCAGTTCTGCTTTTTTTTCAGGCAGTACTTTTAAGAGTTCTTTTTCTGATTCAATACTGTAAAAATTATTGCCTTTTTGTAAATAATACTGGTCATATTCTTTGTAAGTGGCTGTCTGATCTTCAGCTTTAGCTGAAAGTGTATATTTTTTGTCCCTTATGGCCCATATTATTACTGAACCATTATATAGCTTGTTATAATATAATTTTGAAGTATGCAATAGGGATGCAGTCTGCGCTGGAATTTTAAAAAATTCATAGTTGCCGATTGTAAAATAGCTGATCTTTTCATTCAGCAATTCTATAGGGGTATGTGTAACGGGATGTGTTATAATCAGTTTCTCATCCTGTATCTGAAAATGCACGGGTATTTTTTTATAGTAATTGCCATCATAATAAATGGATCCTTCTAAAAACTGGTCCGACAAGAAATAAGGATTCCCCAAAAGTTTTTGTCCCTGAGCAGAAGGCGCTACATATTCATTCCCGGAATAAATATGTAGATTTTCCCCAATTGCTTTCTTATAAAGAGCATAAGCCTGATCCCTTGACTGTGTATAAACAGACGAATCTGATAGGGCCTGTGCATATGCACAATGAAGATTGAATAAACAAAATATCCATATTGCAGTCAGCCCCCAAAATGAGTTTTTTATATTTATTTTTCGCATGGCTTGTAAAGGTCAATCGTAAGTATTCAATCGGCTCAGTTAATAACCCAGCATCATTGAATTATTAAAAAACAGATCTATCGCAGAATACATATATTCAACAAATTAAGCCATAATCTGATAGCTTTTGTCTGAAATTTAAATAAATAAAACCGCAAACGTTTGATGTTTTGGAAAGAGGAGGAATTTTGCGCAATCGATAGCACAATTTTGATCTTAACCGTTTAAATTTAAATTGGTTTTTCACTCTTCATACCTTTTCACCGGGTATTTATAAATACTATAATTTTACGCCCGTTCTGAAATGCGTTAACTGATTTCAGATGCTTAAACAGTATTCATTTTTAGAAAAGAAAACCGAAAACCTCTCTTTATGTATAAATCTCTGACATTTTGTATTGCTTTTTTTCTTTTGTGGAATTCCTCTATCGGGCAGACCAATAAATTATCCCTTGTAAACCCATTTGTAGGTACCGGTGGGCATGGACATACTTTTCCAGGTGCATCAATGCCGTTTGGAATGATGCAGTTAAGTCCGGATACCCGTTTAACCGGATGGGACGGATGCGGGGGCTACCATTACTCCGACAGTATTATTTATGGCTTTACCCATACCCATCTCAGTGGTACCGGTATTGCTGATTATTGTGATATACTGATTATGCCTTTTACAGGAGCTGTACAATGGAAGAATACAAATTATGCTTCTGCTTTTTCCCATAAAAATGAAAAAGCAGAACCGGGTTATTATTCTGTATTGCTGGACAAATTTAAGATTAAGGCAGAGTTGACTACTTCTATCCGTTCCGGTATGCATGCGTATACCTTCCCTTCAGGCACGGAAGGAAAGATATTACTGGATTTGCAGCACCGGGATGAAGTGCTGGAATCCAATCTGGAAATTGTAAATGATTATGAAGTAAAAGGGTTACGCCGCAGTAAATCATGGGCGGATAACCAGATCTTATATTTCTATATCAGATTCGAAAAACCAATAAAATCCTTTGGAATTGCGCTTAATGACACTTTACAGGCGGGTATTAAAACTGCTGCAGGTAAAAACATTAAATCCTATTTCACTTTTAATTTAGGAAATGACAAAACTATCCGGATGAAAGTGGGTATTTCTGCAATTAGTACAGAAAATGCTAAAATGAACCTGGATGCAGAAATTAAGGACTTTAATTTTACACAATTAAAGGCAACTGCACAGAAAGAATGGAATAAAGAACTGGGTAAAATTGACATTAAAGGTGGAACGCATAACCAGCAGGTGGCATTCTATTCTGCATTATACCATACCTGTTTAAGTCCCAATGTATATACAGACGTAAACGGTGAATACAGAGGAACGGACCTAAAAGTTCATAAAGCAGAAAACTTTACCAATTATACCGTATTTTCTTTATGGGATACCCATCGGGCATTTAATCCATTAATGACTATTATAAACCGCAAAAGAACACAGGACTGGATCAATACTTTCCTGGTACAGTATCAATACGGGGGAATGTTGCCTGTTTGGGAACTGAGTGGCAATGAAACTTTTTGTATGATTGGTTACCATTCTATTCCGGTGATTACAGATGCCTACCTGAAAGGGATCAGGGGTTTTGATGCGCAACTGGCTTTAAAAGCCATGACCAGTTATGCCGAAAGTAACCGTTATGGCCTGCCGGAATATATGAAACTGGGTTTTGTAAGTAATGATGTGGATAATGAAAGTGCCTCTAAAACAGTAGAATATGCTTTTGATGACTGGTGTATTGCAAAATTAGCCAAAGAGTTGGGCAATGAGCCGGTTTACCAGCAGTATCTGAAAAGAGCTCAGCAGTACAAAAACCTGTTTGACCCCTCCACACAGCATATCCGTGGTAAAATTCAGGGAATGTGGTTTTCACCTTTTAAAGCCTCAGATATCAATAATTTCTTTACAGAAGGCAATTCCTGGCATTATTCTTTTACAGCCCAGCAGGATCTGGACGGGTTGATTAAACTATATGGCGGAAAGGAAAATATGGGCCGCAAACTGGAAGAATTATTCACCACCACAGAATCACTTAGTGGAAGGGAACAATCTGATGTTACCGGTTTAATTGGCCAGTATGCCCATGGCAATGAACCCAGTCACCACCTGGCTTATTTATTCAATTATGTAGGTAAGCCCTGGCGTACCCAGGAACTGGTGCATAAGATCTGCACAGAATTTTATCCCAATGATCCGGATGGATTAATTGGCAATGAAGATTGCGGGCAGATGAGTGGCTGGTTTGTATTAAGCGCATTAGGAATTTATGAAGTCAACCCCGGTAATGCTGTTTATGCATTTGGCACACCTTTGTTTGACCAGGCTGTTATACATCTGGAAAATGGTAAATCCATTACCATCAATGCCAAGAACCGGACTGCCAGCAACTATTATGTCAATAGCATTGCCGTGAATGGCAAACCCTATACTAAAACTTATATTCCGCATAGTACCATTGAAAATGGATGTACGATAGATTTCAGTATGTCTGGCAAGCCAAACAAGGAACTGGGTACTAAAGAAACTGATATGCCCCATACTTCTATTGACCCTAAGGGTTTTATTCCTGTGCCATACCTGGAAAATGAAACCAATAAGTTTACCACCAGTATTCCGGTAGTGTTGAATTGTATTGATAAAGAGGCCGTTATTTATTACAGTATAGCATCTCAGCACAACGGGCAGGATGTTTTTGTAAAGTATGCAGCTCCGTTTGTACTGGAACAATCTGATAAGGTTAAATTCTATGCAGAAAAGGGAGGGGTAAGCACTGCAGTAATCAGCCAGCAATTTTATAAAGTTCCAACAGATAAAACAATTAAGGTAATCAGTAAAGTAAACCCTACCTATACCGGCGGAGGTAATGATTGCTTAATAGACGGTATAATTGGAGATGCGAATTGGAAGGGTGGTGACTGGCAGGGTTATTTTAATAAGAATTTTGAAGCTTTGGTAGACCTGAAACAATCCAAACCCATTAGTCATGTTGCCGTACATGTATTACAGGATATCAGTCCCTGGATCATGTATCCTTCCCATGTTATTTTTGAAGTCAGTGAGGATGGCATCAGCTTTAAACCCCTTGCCGATGTAAAAAATACAGTAGGGAGTGACCGTAAAGGGGCAGAAGTACAGTTTCTTGGAACCGACGTACAGGCTACAGGCAGATATGTAAAAGTAACTGCTGTAAATGGGGGCCCTTTACCAGCCTGGCATGAAAGTGCAGGAAGCCCCACGCATATCTTTATTGATGAAGTGGCGGTACAATAAGCATGAAAGCATTGCAATAATTCATAGGGATGAACATACTAAAACCTGGTAGAGGAATAACCTGTACCAGGTTTTATTTTTACAGGTATAAACAGCATGTTAAAAGAAAGTAAACCATGAAATACATGGGTTGTCATGGGTTTATCATGGGTTTGATATGGGTTTAATAGGAATGTGATACCTGTCAGGTATTGGTCTGTTCCCAGTTTTTTTATTTTATTAGTAAAGCAGCCTATATAAGTTTCAAAATTACTAAAAACCTAAGTTTTTGATAATTAATGATCCTTTTATATTGTGTCCTGAAACCCCTAACTTTCCTTTTTATTTAGTTTATACAATTGCCATGCAGGAAGATATAATTATCCAGATCAGTAACCGGTTAAAAGATATACGTAAAGAAAAGAATATTACTTTACAGGAACTGGCAGAACTGGCCGGAGTAACTAAGAGTATGCTCAGTCAGGTTGAGAATAGCAGGAGTGTTCCTTCTTTAAGTGTATTGCTGAATCTGATTAAGGCATTGGATATTGATTTAAATGAATTTTTTAAAAATATAACTTTATTACCAGCCTCAAAAGTGGTGGTAAAGAAACAAAAGGATTACCAGTCCTTTGAAAAAGAAAATGCGGAAGGGTTTCATTATCAGCGGATTTTTGCAACAACTGTAAATGATTATCACATTGATTTTGTGCTGTTAAGGTTAGAAGCAAATGCCAGACGCCCGATGGTGGTAACCAATGCACTGGAGTTTAAGTATGTGATACAGGGAAAAATTTGTTATACAATTGGTGATAGAGACTATATCCTTGAAAAAGGAGATTCAATGTTTTTTGATGCCAATGAAATACACAATCCTGCTTCTATTGGAGAGGAGGATGCATTATTACTTGTAGTCTATTTTTTTACAGACCGTAAATTATAAATTAGCTTAACAATTTCTTAGCAAAAGTTTAATATTAGTGAACATTAATAAACTTTAAAGCTAATTAGTTAACAAATACTTTACTTTTTGTTAATCTTAACACTTTGATTCGTTAATATTGGCCCGATAGATTTGCTCCATAAAACAAATTAATTGTTTATGAAGCAACAAACCCGAAATCTGAGCAGGATGATCTTTACAGGGATCATGTTACTGCTCATTTCATTTCAATCAATGGCCCAATCTTTACAAATAAAAGGAAAGATTACAGATGCCACCAGTTCTATGCCTGTATCAGGAGTACAGGTAAAAAGTCAGTCAGGAAAGACCACAGTTACCGATCTGAATGGCGAATTCAGAATAACTGTATCAAAAGGTGAAAGCCTTTCCATTATCCATATTGGATTTAAGAGTGAAAACCTTAAAATTAAAGATGAAAGCTTTCTATCCATTCAGCTGAACCCTAACCTTACACAATTAAGTGAAGTGGTAGTAACAGCAACTGGTATTAAGAAAGAAGCTAAACGTTTGGGTTATGCTACTCAAACTATTGATGCTTCTACCTTAACACAGGCAAGAGAAGCTGATCCGGTAAATTCATTGAAAGGTGAAGTAGCTGGTTTGGCAATTAATATTAATTCAGAAATCGGGCATTCTCCAGATGTAATTATCCGTGGTGAAAATGATCCTAATAACCGCCCAATGTTTGTGGTAGATGGTGTATCTATCAGTTCTGATACTTATAATATTAACCCGGATGATATTGAAACCATTACTGTATTAAAAGGGCCAAATGCGGCTGCATTATATGGTTTTCAGGGTAAGAACGGAGCTATCATTATCTCCACCAAGAAAGGTACAAAAGACAAAAGGGGTTTTGCAATCACTTTAAATTCCAGCACACAGATCAATAAAGGGTTTATTGCTTTACCTAAATATCAGGATACTTACGGTCCTGGTGATAATGGACAATATGCTTATGCAGGTGGTGGATCCAGTACTGCCAGTTATTTTGGCAGCGGTGCTGTAGGTGCCGGTGTGAATGATTATGATTACGATGTGTGGGGCCCGCAATTCAGGGGACAGTTAATCCCTCAGTATGATGGAGCTTATACTCCGGGTCAGACATATACCACCACCTTTGCCGATGGAAGTAAATGGACAGGAAATGTTGCTCCAACACCCTGGTTAGCAAGAGGTAAGGATAATTTACGTAAGTTTATTCAGGCTGGTTTATTATCATCCAACAGTGTATCTTTAAGTTCTTCTACTGAAAAAACCGATATGCGTTTTTCATTGGGAAATACTTATCAAAAAGGTATTGTACCCAATACCCAGTTAAACAATTTCAATGCAACCTCCAGTATTGTTCACCGCTTCAATTCTCAGTTAACTTTATCAAGTTATCTGAATTACAGCAGACAAACCTCTCCAAATGTTCCGGATGTAAGTTATGGACCAAACAGTATTATCTACAATATCATTATCTGGGGTGGGGCCGACTGGGCAATGAATGATATGAAAAATTATTGGCAACCGGGTAAGGTAGGTGTTCAGCAGAAATATGAAGAGTATTACCGTTATAATAATCCTTATTTCATGTCTTATGAGTGGTTGAGAGGGCATTATCAGAATAATGAATATGGATATGTTTCCTTAAACTATAAACCCACAAAAAATCTGGAGTTTCAGTTAAGGCCAAGCATAACTGCGTATGATATGTTTAATTCTGAGAAATTGCCTTATTCTGCTGGTGTATATGGCAGAGAACTTCGTCAGGGAGATTACCGCGAAGACAGAAGGTCTTCTTTTGAATCTAATGTAGATGCTCAGGTAAGGTATAACCAAAAGCAGGTGCTGGGCTTTTTGGATCTGGGTGTATTGGGTGGAGGTACAGTAAGGACTTTTAATTTCAATTCTGACTTCGAATCAACCAATTACCTGAATGTGCCGGGTATTTATTCATTCTCCAATTCTCAGAATGCTTTATCCGGAAGCAGTTTCCATTCAGCAATGAAAGTATTGAGTGCTTATTACTCAGTGGACCTGGGTTATAAATCCTATTTAATTGCGAATGTAACCGGACGTGTAGATAAATCTTCGGCTTTACCTGCAAACGGTGACAGTTATTTTTATCCTTCCTTCAATGTAGCATCTGTATTATCTGATTATTTAAAATTACCCAAGCCGATTTCTTTCTTAAAAATCAGAGGATCTTATGCTGAAAGTAAAAGTGGTGGTACCAGTACTTTTTTCTCTCCTAATGTAAGCAGCACTCCTGCTGGTGGTTATGGCTATACCTGGAATTCTCCATATGGTGGTCCAAGTTACCAGTTCTCTCAGCCATATTCATTAAGTCCGGTGTATACCAATCAATACAGCAGCAGTGCCACATTTACCAATCAGACCGTAAGCGGTTCCATTCAAACTGCAGACAGAAAGTCAACTGAATTTGGAGCTGATATCCGTTTCCTGGATAATAAATTAGGTTTTGATATCACCCATTTCCATTATAAAAACACGGGTATTGTAAATCAGGGTACTTCATCAGCATCCGGATATTCTTCATATCTGACCAATGGAAATGTATATACCAATGACGGTTGGGAATTTACTATGAATGCTGCTCCAATCAGAAATTCAAAGGGATTTAGCTGGAATGTAACTGCTAATGTTTCTACCTATATACGCAAGTGGGTGAACAATTCCAATCCAAATAATTATGAATACAATGGTAAAAGGGTTGATTTAGTGTATGGAAATGCATTTGTAAGAACACCGAATGGTAAAATGGTTATTGATCAGGCATCCGGTGTATATTTAAGGTATTCAGATTTAGGTTCTTCTGCCCAGAAAGTTTTTGGACATGCTGACCCAGATTTTCAGTGGGCTGCTATCAATACTTTAAGTTATAAGAATTTTTCATTAAGATTTCAGTTTGATGGACTGGTAGGCGGTGTAATGGAAGATTATGTAAGAAAGAAAACATTACAGGGTGGACGTCACAGTGAAAGTGCAACTGGTGCATTTGGTGCGGCCAGGCCTTCTGATGAAGCCAATGTGGCTGCTTATACAGGTGATGGCGTAAACCTTACTGGTGCGTCAATCAATCTTGACCCCATTACAGGTGTAATTACCAATTTCAGTAGTTTAAACCAGGTGCAGAATACTACCAAGAGCCAGGTACAGCCTTTCATAACAAGAATGGCTTCTATTCCTGATTTGGATATCATTAAAAAGACTTATGTTAAATTAAGAGAAGTTTCATTAACTTATAATTTACCGGAAAATACCTTTAAGAAAAACAGCTTCATCCGTAAGGCATCCGTTTCTTTTGTAGGCAGGAATTTATTATACTTCTTCCCGAACAAATATAAAGATGTGGATGTGGATCAGTATACACAGGATGGTGGTTCAAATTTACAAACGCCTACAACCAGAAGTTATGGTGTTAATATCAACTTTTTATTCTAATTAATAAAGCAGAAAATATGAAACAGATAAAAAATATCATTCTTTTCATGATGGGGATACTGCTGATGGTTTCCTGTAATAAAAAAATAGCGGAACTACGGACAGACCCAAATAATCCTACTTCTGTGCCACCTAGTTTAATTTTAGGAACTGTACTGGTAGATATGGCCGGTCAGGGAAGTGCTGGAAATTTAGGAGGATTAGGATCCTGGAGCAATGTGCACAGCTGGAACCAGTATTTCTGTCAGAATTATGATTATTATGGAAATAATATCTATTCCTGGACCAATGGTTCATTTGACCCTTACCTGGTACTAAAAAATGTGGTGCAAATGGAATCGGAAGCTACCACCAGAGGGGCAGCTACTATTAACCCTTATGAATCTGTGGGCAAATTTATCAGGGCTTATTATTATTATAATCTTACTTCACTGTTTGGGGATGTACCTCAGGCACAAGCCCTTCAGGCGGGAGCTAATTCCAATCCGGCCTATTCTTCTCAGAAACAGGTATTTCAATATATTCTGAATGTTTTGGATACAGCCAATTCACATTTAACTACGTTAATTGCTAATAATGACAATTCATTGTCAGCATCTCAGGATTTATTTTATCAGGGTAACCTGGTACAATGGCAGAAATTGGTGAACTCTTTTAAAATTAGGGTACTGATCAGTTTAAGTGCAAAAGCATCTGATCCTGATCTGAATGTAGCGGTACAATTTGCCAATATTATCAATAATCATTCCAAATACCCTGTATTTACCGGACAGAGTGATGATATGGCATACAATTACAATGCTACTTATGCTCCTTATCCTTTTACGCCCACTAATTTTGGTTCAATTGCCGGACGTTTTAATATGGCATATACCTATGTTAATGCGCTTACTACCATTAATGACCCACGTGTATTTATTACCTGTGACCCTGCATGGGCATTGGCAGGTTCAGACCCTAATCCTGCACAGTATAAATATTTTGCAGGAGCCAGTACCGGTGAACCGCTTTCTACCATGTATGGTAATGCAGGTGCGGGTAAATATTCTTTTATCAGCAGAAAAAGGTATTATGCAAACTTTACAGGAGAACCGGATGTACTGGTTGGCTATAAGGAATTGTGTTTTAATATTGCTGAAGGTATTTCCCGTGGATGGGCTTCAGGAAATGCCGAAGCCTATTATAAAAAAGGTATAGCGGAGTCTATGAAATTCTATGGAATAGATACTGCTCAAACCAATTTTACAGCTTATTTTTTGCCTCCCGGAGTTTCAAATTCATTGCTGGTGGTTCCATATCCTTTTACTTTTAATTTTTCAAGTTATTATGCACAGCCAGCTGTAAAATATTCATCAGTCAATGCTGTTAACCAGATTGTATTGCAGAAATATATAGCCTGTTTCCAGAATTCTGGTTATGAAGGGTATTATAACTGGCGCAGGACCGGAGTTCCGGCTTTCCAGGGTGGGAGTGGAGTAGGTAACAATGGTATTGTTCCGGTAAGATGGGCTTATCCTGTATCAGAACAGTCTCAGAATAAAGCGAATTATACTGCTGCTCTAACTGCACAGGGATTCACAGCTGATGATTTGAATCAGAAAATGTGGTTGATTAAATAAAATAATTTTTAGGATAAGTCAATTTAAAATAGGCAGGGTTTGCAAAAACCCTGCTTATATTATTTAAAACAGATAATATGAATAAATTATACTTAGTGTCTTTATTTGTGCTAATAGGTTATCTGGGCTCTGCACAAAGTAAAACAGAAAATATAGTTATAGTTACGCTGGATGGAATGCGGTGGCAGGAATTATTTGGAGGAGCTGATTCAGTTTTACTGAGAAACAGTAATTATACGAAAGACAGACAAAATACCACTAAGCATTTTTGGGAGGTAAACCAAAAGAAAAGAAGGGAAAAATTATTCCCTTTTATATGGAATACTATTTCAGTTCATGGACAAATACATGGTAACCGGAAGGAAGGCAGTAAGGTGAATGTTGCCAATCCTTATCATTTTTCTTACCCTGGTTATAATGAAATACTGACAGGCTTCCCTGATTCTGCAGTAAATTCCAATGATAAGATCTTAAATAAAAATACCAATGTCCTGGAATTTATCAATAACCAGATAGGATATAATGGAAAAGTAGCTGCTTTTACTACCTGGGATGTTTTCCCCTATATTATAAATAAATGGAGAAACGGAATTTATGTAAATGCTGATGTTGATACACTGAAATTTGATAATAGCAGTTTAAAGCTGCTAAATGATTTGCAATTTCTAACTGCAAAACCAATTGATGTAAGGCCTGATGTAGTTACTTATTTAGCAGCAAGGGAATACCTGAAAGCATATCATCCTAAAGTGCTGTATATCGCATTTGATGAAACAGATGATTTTGCCCATGCGGGTGAATATGACCAGTATTTAAAAAGTGCCCATGCAGAAGATGCTATGCTGGCTGATATCTGGAAAACTTTACAAACTGATCCCCAATATAAAAACAAAACCACTTTACTGGTAACCTGCGATCATGGGAGAGGAGATATTAATAAAGATAACTGGCGACATCATGGACAGCAAATAACAGAATCCGGTGAAACCTGGTTTGCTATTATTGGGCCTGGCATAAAACCCAAAGGAGAGGTAATGGAAAAGGAACAAATTTATCAGGACCAATATGCTGCCACACTTGCTGCTCTATTGGGTTTTACATTTATTGCACCCCATCCTGTTGGGGGCAGTATTAAAGAATTGTTGATTAATTAATGATTGCATCACTAAATTCTAAAAGAAGCAATGTGAAATTTGCAAACCTATTTATCCTTTCAGCTTGAAAGTTAAACTAAGTTAAAAATAAAATGAGTATACAATTAGTCGTGTTTGATATGGCAGGTACCACCATCGCAGACAGAGGAAATATAAATATTGCTTTCCGGGAAGCTTTTTTATCTGCGGGTATTACAGTAGATGCCGTAGAAGTAGACAAAGTAATGGGGTATAGAAAAAAGGAAGCCATAAAAATTATACTGGAACAAAATGCACCAGATTTAGTGGCAAATAACAGAGTGATTGAAGATATTCATGATGTGTTCTTACACAATATGATTACTTTTTATGAGCAGGACCCTGAATTACAGCCTTTGCCCTTCGCTGTTCAGGTGTTTACTCAGTTAAAGGAAAAAGGGATAAAAATTGCATTGAATACCGGTTTTACAAGGTCTATTGCAGATACCTTATTAAAAAGGCTGGGTTGGAAAAATGTACCTTTTATAGATGCAGTAATCTGTAGTGATGAAGTGGCAGAAGGCAGGCCCTATCCATTTATGCTCCAATCACTCATGCAGCAGCTATTGATTGAAAATATTAAATCTGTTGCTAAAGTGGGGGATACAGAAGTGGATATAATGGAAGGCAGAAATGCAGGTTGCGGATTGGTAGTAAGTGTTTCTACCGGTGCCTGCAGCAGGGAAGAACTGTTACAGTATCATCCGGATTTTGTAATAGATTCTTTGGATCAGTTAATTCCGCTAATTCATTAATAATTATGCAGCAGCTCATTACATCAGCAGCAGAATTGCCTCCTAAAACAATAAAGGAAAAATTGCTGCAGGCGCCTGTGTTGTTTTTTATATGTTATGTTTCAATTTCTGCATTTATGGTTTATGCCTGCATGTATGGATTCAGGAAACCCTTTACTGCGGCCTCTTATAACGGATATAGTTTATTTGGGATTTCCTATAAAATTGTATTGGTCATTGCTCAGGTGATTGGGTATGTAATCAGTAAATTTTATGGCATCCGGTTTATTGCAACAATGGATCCTTCCAAAAGGGGAGTTATGCTTTTAAGACTTATTAGTATTGCATGGCTTTCTTTGTTCTTTTTTAGCATTGTACCTTATCCGTACAATTTTATATTTATGTTTATCAATGGGTTGCCGTTGGGAATGGTTTGGGGGCTTGTTTTCGGGTTCCTGGAAGGTAGGCGCTTTACAGAATTAATGGGTGCTGTATTAGCTACCAGTTTTATTTTTGCATCCGGACTGGCTAAAACAGTTGGGAAGTGGATGATGCTGCAATGGCATATCTCTGAATGGCAAATGCCCTTTGCAGCAGGTGCTGTTTTTATTATTCCATTATTTGTAAGTGTGTGGTTATTACAACAAACACCGCCACCCACTGAAGTGGATAAAGAAAAACGCACAGTTCGTAAACCCATGAATGGAGCGGAAAGAAAATCTTTTGTAAATCAATTTGGTTCCATTTTAATACCGGTGGTGCTGGCGTATTCACTGTTAACTGTACTGAGGGATTTTTGTGAGGATTTTGCCAATGAATTATGGGCTGAAACCGGGTTTCAGAACAATGCAGGGATTTTTGCACAGACCAGTACGTATATCTCTCTCTTTGTGCTGGCGATTGTGGGAGGCTTTTTTCTGATCAGAAATAATTACAAAGCTTTTCAGTTAACGCATACAATTATATTTGCAGGATTCTTTCTGGCTATTGTATCTACATTATTATTTCAATACCATTTCATTTCTCCTTTTGTTTGGTTTCTTACAGCAACATCTGGATTGTACCTGGGCTATGTACCGTATAACTGTTTATACTTTGAAAGGATGCTTGCCACTTTTAAAGTACAGGGAAATGTGGGTTTTGTAATGTATATAGCTGATGCTTTCGGATACCTGGGCACTGTAGTGGTTTTATTAATCAAGGAATTTGTAACTATTAAATACAGTTGGGTACATTTTTTCACGCTTATTTTTTATGTAACAGCCATAGCAGGGATCAGCCTGATGATCTGGGGAATGAAGGAAGCTGCAAAGGCATATCAAAAATTTCAATCTTAAAGCATGCAATCATCAGCAATAGTTATCGGGGCAGGAATTGTAGGTCTGGCTACTGCAAGGGCTCTCAGTTTAAAAGGATATAAGGTAACTGTAATCGAAAAAAACGAAAAGGCTGTAGGTGCTTCAATCCGGAATTTCGGAATGGTATGGCCAATTGGACAACCTTCCGGTATCATGTATAACAGGGCAATCCGCAGTAAAATGATCTGGAAAGAAGTGGCAGACAGTATTGGGTTATGGTATGATGAATGCGGAAGCCTTCATACTGCTTATTATGCGGATGAATGGATGGTTTTACAGGAGTTATATGAACATTTTAAAGCAGAAGGCCGGGAAGTTGAATTGATGAATAAGCGGGATATTACCATGGAATTCAATTCTGTAAATGAGTATGAACTGATAGGGGGGCTTTACAGTTCCTCAGAAATGATTGTAGATGCAAGGACTGCTATAAATAAGATTCCCGAATACCTTAATGAGTACCTGAATGTGGATTTTGTATGGGGAAAATCAATCACCAGAATAGAAGGAAATAAAGCATTTTCCGGAAGTACAGTATATGAAGCAGACCTGATTTTAGTTTGTAACGGAGCTGATTTTGAAACATTATACCCCTCCATTTTTGCAGAACAGGAGATTACCAAATGTAAATTACAGATGCTTCGTTATTCCATGCCGGAAGAAAGTAAATCATTAGGAGCTGCCATTTGTGGAGGGCTTTCCCTGATACATTATAAAGGATTTGAGATAGCTGAATCTTTACCAGTCATCAGAAAAAGATATGAGACCGAAATGGAAGAATATATCAGGCTGGGTATACATGTAATGGTTTCCCAAAATGATCAGATGGAATTAACAGTAGGTGATTCTCATGAATATGGCCTTAATCCCAGTCCTTTTGATGAATCAAAAATCAATGAGCTGATTACAGGTTATCTCAAACAATTTATTATCTGTGATGAATGGAAATTGTTACAATCCTGGAATGGAGTGTATGCAAAAATGACTAATCATGCTACAGAGCTTTTCCTGCAGCCTGAAGAAGGGGTTTATATTATTAACGGGCTGGGTGGTGCAGGGATGACCCTTTCCTTCGGATTGGCAGAAGAATTAATAGAAAAAATCTAATTATGAAAATGGAATTTCTTAAAATATGGGTAGTTTTTTTATTTTTTTTCAATTTGGAGGGTTATGCACAAAAACCTGTCCTGCCTGAAAATAAACACAGGTTTATAGTAATAGCACATCGTGGAGATCATGTTAATGCACCTGAAAATACATTGGAAGCTTTTGAACATGCCATTGAACAGGATGCAGATTATGTTGAAATAGATTTAAGAACGTCCAGAGACAGTCAGCTGGTAATCATGCACGATGCGTCTACTGATCGTATGACCGGAATAAAAGGCAGCGTGAAAGATTTTACATTTGACTCATTGAGGCAAATGAAAGTTTCGGATAAGCAACATCCTGAATGGAAGGCCGAGCAAATCCCCTCTTTTAATGAAGTACTGCAATTGTGCAGGCATAAAATACATATTTATCTTGATTTTAAAGAAGCCAGTGTTCAAAAGGCATATGCTGAAATTCTGAAAGCTGGGATGGAACATGAAATTGTTGTTTATATCAATGCACCGCAACAATATATTGATTGGAGAAAGATTGCTCCGGATATGCCTTTAATGATAAGTCTGCCCCATGCCATTAAATCAGCTACTGAAATGACCCGGTTTTTAAAGTCCTTTCACATTAGCGTACTGGATGGAAATTATGATGAATATAATCAGGAAACTTTACTTGCAGCAAGAGAACAGGGTGTGCCTGTTTGGGCTGATATACAATCTGCTACAGAACATTTGAATTGGGAAAAAGCTATTGCATCCGGATTAAAAGGGCTTCAAACTGATCATCCGGCAGATTTAATCCAATACCTGAAAAGCAAAGGAATACGATGAATTTAAATTATCGAATATGGAATATTTAAAAACCGAAATTGCCAGCCTGGTTATAGTAGGTGGAGGCGTATTTGGAAATGCCACAGCTTATTATTACACTAAAAATAATCCGGGAAAAAAAGTAATAGTGCTGGAAAGAAATGAATTATGCAATGCTGCCACCAGCCGGGCAGCAGCTATGATAACTAAAGTAAGGGCAAAGACAGAGTTTATTCCTCTGGCACAGGAAACTTATCAGGCCATTACAGAAATGGAATCCATTCTTAAAGAAAGTCTGGGTATCAAGAAAGTGGGTATTTTACACGTTGCAGCTTCTGAAGAAAAAGCAAAAGAGTTGGATGATCTGGTTAAGATAGCTGCGGGTTGTAATGAAAAAGCAGCATATATCAGTGCGGATATTGCCCGGAATATGGTTCCCTGGCTGGATACAACCTCAGTTTCCAATATGGCATTTATGCCGGATGAAGCATATTGTGATCCTTATTTACTGGGTACCTTTTTTGCACGTTGTGCAAAACTGGCCGGTGCAGATTTTAGACTGGGTACTGAAGTAACAGACCTTATTTCAGACCAGACAACTATTCGTGGAGTGGTTACTTCAAAAGGAACAATCTATGCCGATGCAGTAGTAATCGCTTCAGGGGCTTGGGCACCGGTTCTTGCTAAAAAAGCTGGAATTAATCTTTCAATAGCACCGGTAAGAAGCCAGTATTGGATCACTGAAAAAAATGAATTATTTCCGGAAAATTCACCCATGGTGGTATTGCCAGATGTTAATGCTTACCTGCGGCCAGAACATGGTGCTTTATTATTCGGAATAAGGGAAAAAAAGTCAATGGCTGTTTCTCCGGATGATATTCCATCAGATATAAGTGGATTCCCTTTCAGTAAAGACAGGGGAGTAAGTGATTTATCTGAAGTGATTGACAGGCTTGCTATTTTCTTCCCCCGTATCTACGATATTGGTCTTAAATATTATATAGCAGGATTTTCAGCCTATACACCTGACAATTATTTAAGTATGGGATCCACTCCCTTTATGCATAACCTGTATTTTGCTACCGGTTGTGCAGGTGCTGGTATTGCTGTTTGTGGTGGTGTAGGGAAAGCTTTTGCAGCATTGGCTGCCGGGAATAAAAACCCTTATGATTTTTCTTCTTTTAATATTCACCGTTTTGGTAATATTGATCCATTTGGAGAAAAATGGCTGCAACGTTGTGCCACTGCAAGGTCTCTTAAAAACAGTGGTTAATTTTATTCAGACAGCTTATGCAAAAAAATGAATTACTAACAGAAGGAGATATTAACTTTTCCAGTGCCCGTAAAACCTGGTACAGTTTACTGGATACAGCTACTATCCAAAGCCTGGAAGATGATGCAGCTGTATTTTTACATCAGTCATTATCAACCCCTTGCCTGGATGTTATTGTATCCTGTGAGGGAATCTATATTACTGATGCTGCTGGCAAAAATTATATGGATTTTCATGGTAATAATGTACACCAGGTAGGGTATCGTAATCCTTATGTTTTGGAAAAGGTTAAGGCACAAATGGATGTACTGCCATTTTCTCCACGCCGGTATACCAACCCGGTAACTATAGCTTTTGCACATAAATTGATTTCATTATTACCCGCTGACCTGAATCGGGTGTTATTTGCTCCCGGGGGAACTTCTGCAGTAAGTATGGCATTAAAGCTTGCAAAAGTGGTAACCGGAAAGCACCAGGTAATTTCCCTGAAAGATTCTTTTCATGGTGCTTCACTGGATGCGATAGCTGTAGGAGGGGAACTGCAGTTTAAAAAATATATGGGAGCTTTATCTCCTGAAACTGTGCATATCAATCAACCGGATCATTTCAGCAATAACGATTTGGATGAAGGGGCAGGTGATGCAGAAGAATTGGAAGCAATACTTAAAAATAACCCTGAAGTAGGTGCATTTATTGCAGAAACAATCCGGAATACTGATGTTCAGATTCCATCGGTTTCCTATTGGAAAAAAGTTCGGGAAATCTGTACCAGATACAATGTTTTACTGATTCTGGATGAAATTCCCATTGCTTTTGGCAGAACGGGAAGGATGTTTGCTTTTGAACATTATCAGATAGAACCTGATATTATATGTTTGGGAAAAGGCCTTGGGGCAGGTATTATTCCCTTTGCCGCCATCGTGACAAAGGATGCTTATAATATTGCCACAGATGTATCTCTTGGGCATTTTACCCACGAAAAAAGCCCATTGGGTGCTGCTGCTGCATTAGCAATGCTTGAATACCTTGAACAAAAACATATTCTTGAAAAAGTGAGGGAGGATGAGATTTTTGTTAGAAATATCTTAGTGGAAATGCAAAGTAAATATCCGGTAATTGGTGCGGTTAGAGGTATTGGCCTTTTATGGGCTATTGAACTGGTAAACAACCCGGAAACCAAAGAAAAAGCTATTGACCTCGCGGAAAAAGTTTTGTATGAATGTTTAGAGAATGGGTTAAGTTTTAAAGTTTCGGGGGGCAATGTTATTCAGTTATGTCCACCATTAATTATCAGCAGAACAGCATTGAAAAATGCATTGCAGATAGTAGAACTGGCAATTGCAAAATTCAGTAAAATGGAATAATCTATTAGTTAGTACAGCATCTCATCTTTTTCAGTATCACCTTCTAGTTCCTCTTCAGTGGGTTTGTGGTAATCTTTCTTGAGTTGTTCAATTAATTTCTTTTCATCTTTCTGATCCCGGATTACCAGTAGAATAATAAGAAGCAAAGCTGCAATAACAAATAAAATGATAAATGCTGCTTTCATAATTCATTATTTATACAAAGGTAAATGGTCTTTCAGAATTGCTATGTTAAGTCTTTGAATGAAGTAAAGATTGGAATACTTCCAATCTTTTGATACGGAGTTAAAAAAAATAGGGCCAATGACATTGTAAAACATCATTGACCCTATTTGAAAATTATTTTTTAACCTGTAAAAAGGTATTAAGCTTCTGTGTGTCCGGAAATTTTATTCCAGATTCCTTTTGCTTCTTCAGCCAGGTTTCCAATTTTGTTTTTAGCTTCATCCAGTAAATCACCAGATTTAACTTTTTCCGCAATTTCTTCAGCTTTTTCCTGTGCCTCTTCAATTACATTTTCTGCCTGATCTTTCAGGTCATTGAAGGTATTTTTAAGATTGTCTGCCAGATTTTCTGCTCCTTCAACTGAAGGTATTTTGTTATCATCCATTTTTTTTGTTTTAAATTTGGTTATTATAGTTACTACTAAAATAGTTAATATTCAGCAGGGAATCAATACAAAATAATAAATTAATATAAACTTGATCTCTGCTTGGTAATTGTAAAATAGATATAAGTCATCCTTTTAAATCATTCCTTCAAAAAATCTTAAAAAATAATAAAATTGGTGCCCTCTTAATATAAATACTCAATATTTTCCTATCTTTTATCCGTTAATTTTAAATTCATATAGATTTCGTGAAGTTTAACCTAAATTCATTTTTTTTTAACCATTTAATTTATATCAACCCCCAATATGAAATTGATTACGCAAACATTTCCCAGTGTTTTTGAAACCTCATTCGGATTTGTAGAAAATTCAGCAAAGGACCAGTTACATGGAATTAAAGTTAAAAAAGATAATACCTGGTATATAGTTGGAGATCTGGCTAAAAAAAATGGAATTTCTGCAGCAAGGATCACTAATGCTGCACCAACAGAAGAGGACTTTGATATTTTATTCCGTTCTGCATTGGTTAATCTTTCCGGAAAATTAACAGCCCCTGTTACCATAACGCTTGGATTTCCCTTCTCCACATATAATGCCTATAAAGCTGCTGCCCAGCAATATTTGTCTAAAAGGCATTTTCTGGTGGAGTCTGACAGTCAGACTTTTAACGTAAGTGGTAAAATTAAAAAAGAAACATTTGATATTGAGCGATTTGAAATCATACCCGAAATTGTTGGTGGTATTATTGCGCTTAAAAAAATTTATGAGCATGATATGCCGGATAATTTCCTGGCAATCAGTTTTGGTTTTGGCACGCTGGAAGGTATTATGGCTTCTAAAGACGGGTTAATCAACAGAACTTCATTTAGTACGCATGGTATACAATATGCTATCAATAACCTATCCCGTGAATTGAATAAGAAGCATTATTTGGAATTAAAAAATGAACATCAGCTGGATGATATTTTTATGAAAGGTTCTTTTTTTGCTAATAGAAAACGAGTGGATATTACAGAACTAAAAGAAGAATTGCTGTCTCAATATTATAGAGAAATTGTTTCTCCAATGATCCGAAGGCATATTACAGAAGATGACCTGGAATCCTGCGGAAAGATATATCTGATGGGAGGTGGTGCCCATTATCATACCCTTATTAATGCTGTAAAAGAAGAGTTTGAAAGTTTTATCCCTGTGGAAGTGGTAGATGAACCGGAAAAACTGGTGAGCACTGGGTATTTATATAATTCACTCCGGTTATCAGATAATTATCCCGGCAGATGTGCAGGAATAGATATTGGCAATGCATACACTATGGTAAGTACTTTTAGTGAAAGCAATAACTCTTATTCAGAATTTAAACCGTAGTGAAGTGATTAATTTATTTATACTCCTACGGGGAAGTACATTGTGTTATATTCCGGCAAAAGTAAAGATTACAGGAAACCTGGAAACTGAAATGCCAATAATCCTTCATGGCACAGTTGATGGAAATATTAAATGTGCTTCCAAACTTACTATTGGTTTAACGGGAGTCGTGAATGGGAATATTGAAGCTACAGAATTAAAATTAAAGGGTAGGGTTCATGGCAATTGCTTTGTTACTTTTGATGCTACAATTGGTAGGGATGCTATAATCAAAGGTTCAATTGATGCATCCCCTTTAATAGTGCAGGAAGGTGCACAGATTATTACTGAAGAGCAGAAAAAAACAGTATCATCTGAAGAACAGGATTTAAAACAGAAAATTACCATTGAAAAGGTTAAAGAACCCCCTCCACCTGTAATAGAAAGAGAAAAGGACAGTGAAATTTCGAGGTGGTTTTAATAATCCCAAACCGGGTTAACATCACCTTAATCGTTTTTTGAAATACAGCATAAACAGAGGTATCAATCATGAAAAAGCTAATTAAAAAGAAATCTAAGCCTGTAAAATCCGGAATACCTGTTATCAATAAATCCACACTTAAGAATCTCAAAAAGGACTTATTCAGTAAGTATAATGTATTGATTAAACTGGAATATGCGCTGGCCAAGGAACGTAAAAAAGGGATGATCATAGAAAAAACAACCCTTGATACTTTTAAACTGGCTTCTAAAGACTGGAAGGATACTGAAATTAAATGGAAGGAATCATTGCTGGCTTTTGCTGCATTGAAAGATAAAAAAAAGAAATAGGATCAGCATCTGGAAAAAATCATAAATGCAGCTAAAACAATAAAAATAAAGCAACCAATACCTACTGTTTTTGTAAGGTCATTTGATTTATTGCTTCCATCCTTGTTTTTATTTATAGGAGTTATTGGCTCGTATGCAAATTTCTTTTTTTTAGGATTTTCTTTCTCCATAAATAAATATACTTAATGGCTTTATTGTAAAACCAGACCTGTAAGGTACTTTAAATTATTTATTTCTGAACTTTTACCGGGAAAGGGGGCCTTACCGGGTCTTTTACCGGGTTTTCTTCCAGTTGTTTTAAAATGGTTTCAATAGCTTTTTCCAATTGAGGGTCATGTCCTTTTATCACTTCTGATGGGGTTTGTTCCACTTCAATATCAGGTGGCACACCAATATTTTCCACAATAAATCCTTCCGGTGTCCAGATTCCTAAATTGGGTGCAGTTACTTCTCCGCCATCTATAAATTCAGGGTATCCCAGTATGCCTACCAGTCCGCCCCAGGTTCTTTTACCAATCAATGTGCCTACTTTATATTTTCTAAACATCCAGGGCAGAAAATCCCCGCCAGAACCTGCCGTTTCGTCAATCAGCATTACTTTAGGACCCTGTATTGAAGCAGAAGGCGATTTCAGGTCATTCCCATAACGTAAATGCCAGTAGGCCTGTAAGGGGTTAGTAAGTAATCTGATATAATAATCTGCCAGCGATCCGCCACCATTAAACCTTTCATCTACAATAATGGCTTTCTTATTTGCCTGGGGATAAAAATACCGCTTAAAATATTCATGCCCTAATGTAGAGGTATTGGGTACATATACATAGGCAACCTGACCTTTAGTGGCTTCATTTACTTTCTTTAAATTAGATTCCACCCAATCCCTGTTTCGCAATGCCTGTTCACTGCTTACAGGTACTACTTTCACTAATCGGGGATGCGGGTCATCCGGTAATGTTCCAATGGATAATTCCACTATTTTATCTGCCGTATTTTCAAAAAAGCGGTAAATGTCATCTGTGCCATTCAGCTCATTTCCATTCACGGCCAGTATATAATCTCCCACATTAATATTCACTCCCGGCTCTGTTAACGGTGATTTTAAATTAGGATTCCAGTTTAAGCCACCATATATCTTTTTTATCTGTTATCGGTTATTATTGATATTATAATCTGCACCCAGTAATCCGCCATTGATTTTCTGTGTTTTAAATAAGCGTTCTCCGGAATTGGTTATATAATGATGCCCAACCCCTAATTCACTGAACATCCATTGAAAAACCAGGTTCAGGTCACTCCTGCAGGATAGTTCCGGTATAAATGGGGCATATTTCTCTTTTATAGCCACCCAATTGGCACCATGCATTCCCGGGTCATAAAAATAATCCCTGTTCACCCGCCAGGCTTCTTCAAAAATATTTTTCCATTCTGTAGCTGCATCTGTGCGGATCATTATTTCACTTGTTTTCAGCAATCCTTTCCCGGGAGCAGGTTTTGCACCCAGATCACTGATAAACCAGTTGTTACCATTTGAATACAGCATTTTTTTATGATCAGCTGAAACGATATAACCATCCATTTCCACTACTTCATTGTCTTTCCGGGCCTTTAAATCATATTTATGCATCATTCCACTGCCATTATTATCAAAAGGAAGTGCTACATAATAAATTTCCCCTTCTTTTCCGGTTCCCAGCTCCTGTAAATTACCTGCTGTAATGGGCAGGTCGATAATACGGTTCTGAATATTATCCCAGTCAATCTGCAATAAAGGTTCTTTCTTTTCAATTACTGGTGCTTTGTTGTTTTTATTTCCAGTTTTTGTAACTGCAGTAGCAATAACAGTATTAGAGTCAGTTGTAACTTTTTCCTCGTCACTTTCCTTAAACAGCGGAGAGGCTGTTTGCTTTTGAAGGGTAACCAGGTAAATGGAATAACTGGAGTGCATATCTTCATTTGATTGGTCGAACCAGTTCACCAATGGCCCGGCGTCTGTAGAAGCTAAGAAATACAAATACTTGCCAGTTATATCAAATTTAGGTTCTGCGGCATCACTCAACCCATCTGTTAATGGATATGATTTGTTGGCTTCCAAAGAATACAGGTACACCCGCTTAAACTGAGTTGCTGTTATTTTGGTATAGGCAATCCATTTTGAATCAAAAGACCAGTCGCTGAAAAGATTTCTGAAAGCTCCGGGATAATACAATTCATCTGAATCAATACTTGTGGTTTTACCAGTGGCAATATCCAGTACATAAAGATTGCGTCCATTATCTGAATAACTGATTTTTTTACTATCGGGCGACCAATATAGGTTAGCATAAAAGCCAGTACCTTTTAATGGAAAAATTTTAGTAATCCCCTTTCCATCCTGATTTTTAAGATGCAACTGATATTCACCTCCGGCATCAGAAAAGTAAGCAATGGATTTACCATCAGGAGACCATGCCGGATATTTTTCATGTATTCCGGTTGTTTGGGTAATATTCCGGTAATCCCCCTTTTCTGCAGGAACCGTAATAATATCACCCCTGCAATCAAACACTGCCCTGTTTCCTGAAGGGGAAATATCTGCAGAACGCAGGTAATCTCCTCCTTTAATCAACCTTGGCCTTAATTCCAGCAGGTCAGCTGCTATGCCTATTTTTAAATGATTGGTAACTGCAGTACTGATAGCATAGGTATGCAAATACCCGGATTGTTCAAACAGGATCAGCTGATTGGTAGCAGCTGCATTCAATATGGGATAATCTTTGAAATAAGTTAGTTGACTTACCTGTCTGGTTCCTGTATTATAAGCATATAAATTAAATTCACCATTACGGTCGCTCCTGAAATAAATTGTATTTCCCTGCCACATTGGGTTTACATCATTACAACCACCTTCTGGTTGCGGAATCTTAACTACAGATTTATCCAGGAAGGTAAAGATCCAGATACTGGCAATAGAGCCACCCCTGTAGTGTTTCCATTGTTTAAAAGCATCGGATAGCGGGGTATAAGCTAATTGTGATCCATCAGGAGAATAAACGGCATAATTTGCATTGGGTATTTCCAGTTGAGTGGCATTACCCCCTGAAATTGGAACTGTATATAATTGGGCATACCGATTGGTAAAAGTATTCCGTTGGGATATAAACAAAACAGATTTCCCATCTGGCGTAAAGCCCCTTACGATATCAGCTGAGGGGTGCCAGGTCAGCCTTTTAGGAATCCCACCTTCTACGGGAATAATATATACATCTGTATTGCCATCATATTGGGCACTGAACGCAATGGTTTTGCCATCGGGCGAAAATACCGGGTTCGATTCAATACCCTGATCTACAGTTAACCGCCTGGGCATAGATCCATCCAGATTAGCAATCCAAAGGTCTTCTGCATATATAAATGCAATATGGTCTTTGCTTACAGCCGGTTGGTTCAGCATCCTGGTATTGCTGGGGTCAATTGCCAGCAACTGCAATGGAAACAGTAAGAGAAAATAAATAAGGATAGGAAATATGTTATATTTTTTCATAAAATAATTGTAAATAACTTTATAAATATCAGGCAATAAGATAGGCAAAAAGCTTCAGAAAAAGAAATAAAAAGGATGAAAAAATGATAAAAATATTCAGCCAGATATTTTATTTTGATTTAATTGGTAATATTGATTAAATTTCTATTTGAAATCAGAAACCAATTGGTCCTATTGAATTAACTTTCCAAAATGATGGAATCATCTACAGCCTCCGAAAACAATCACTTTGCTTTTAGTTCATTGGCTGAAAGTGTATTTGATGCTGTTTTTATTTTCCAGAATGGCAAATGTGTCCATCAGAACCAACTGGCATCTGCATTGTTTGGTTATACAGATTCAGAAGCTAAAGATCAGCCATTCTCCTTTTGGTTTAACCAGGAAGATTATTTTCATTTATCCTCTAATTTTCATAAAGGCATTACAGTTCCGGTAACTTCATTCGGAAGACAGAAAGACGGAAACCTTATCCCATCCATGTTACGGCTCAGAATAATCCAATCCGGAGAAAATCCCCTGGAAATGCTGGCCTGTACGGATATAAGCGGATTTCAACAACCCAAAGCAGATCAAAAGCAATACGAGTATGAATTACAGGAAATGTACAATTCTATTCCAGTGATGATGCATTCCATCACAAAAAATGGGGAAATTGAATATGTAAGTGATTACTGGGTTCAGAAAATGGGCTATACACGGGAAGAAGTTATTGGCAGGCCGGTGACTGATCTGTTTACGGAAGCCTCTAAAAAGTATGCATTGGAAGTGGTACTTCCCAATTTTTCAGTAAAAGGGGTGTCTAAAAATATTGCATACGAATGGATCAAAAAAGATGGCAAATCCTTTTCCTCTCTGCTTAATGCAGTTGCTTTAAAAGATTCCAAAGGAAACTTTATCCGTTCATTGGCTGTAACAGTAGATATTACTGATCTTAAAAAAGCGGAAGGACAGTTAACTGCTTTGTATGAACAGCAGCAGGCATTAATTGAAGCTATCCCTGATATGATTATTTTTAAGGATGGTTCCGGCAAATGGCTGATTACCAATGAACCCGCCAAAAAAATGTTTAACCTGTATGATCAGGATTGGGTGGGAAAAACAAGTCAGGAATTACTGGCCAATACTGATGAAATTGTTCGGGATGCTTTTGCAAATGCAAATGAAGAAGATGACTTTACCTGGCAATCAGGTAAACTTTGTTTTTTTAATAAAACCATTCCTGATATTACCGGCAAACTGCATTATTATGAATTAAGGAAAGTCCCGCTGTTTGAATCAGACGGCAGCCGGAAAGGTATTATTACCATTGCTTCAGAAATCACTGAACGCAAAGAAGAAGAAACCCGGTTGCAATTACTGGAAACAGCCATCGCCAATGCAACCGATGCTATCACTATTTCAGAACTGGACCTCCAAGATTTGATGCTATCAAAAGTAATTTATGCAAATAAATCCAGTCTGGAAATGAGCGGTTACGGATTGGAGGATTATATTGGTAAAGCTCCACGTTTTTTAAGGGACAAAGCAAATGATCCTTTATTTCTGAATTATATCAACGACCTGGTTCTCAAAGGAGAAGCTTTTAAAACAGAGAAGCTGGAATACCGGAAAAACGGGGAAGCGTATTGGTCTAATTTCACCATTACACCAGTTTCAATAAAAAGTAGTGAGTATACCCATTGGATTGGCATTAAAAGAGATACCACCGATCAAAAAGAAATGGAACTGGAGTTGATCAAAGCGAAAGAAAAAGCAGAAGCCGGCAGTAAAGCAAAATCAGAGTTTCTGGCCAATATGAGCCATGAAATACGCACGCCATTAAATAGTGTAATCGGATTCTCTGATCTGCTGTTAAAATCACAACTCAATTACAGGCAGCAGGAATATGTTTCTGCAGTTTCTCAATCTGCCAATGCCCTGATTGATATTATCAATGGCATCCTTGATTTCTCCAAAATAGAAGCCGGCAAGCTTGAAATTGACCTCGAAAAAACAGACCTGATGGAGATGGCTGAACATGTAGTGTATCTCATCAGCATACAATCTGGCAAAAAGAACCTGGAAACATTATTAAATATTTCCCCTGATGTGCCCAAATTTATATGGGCAGATGCCATCAGATTAAGGCAGGTACTCATCAATTTACTGGGTAATGCGGTGAAGTTTACCAAAGAAGGTGAGATTGAATTGAAAATCGAATTGCTGAAAGATGGAGATAATGAAGAAAATATTGTACGTTTTGCAGTAAGGGATACAGGTGTAGGCATTGACCCTGCCAATCAGAAAAAAATATTTGAAGCTTTTACACAGGAAGATTCTTCCACCAATAAAAGATTTGGTGGTACCGGACTGGGATTAACCATCTCTAAAAGTATTATTGAACTGATGGGCAGCAGCCTTCAGTTAAAAAGCGAAGTTGGAAAAGGAAGTACTTTCTTCTTTGATTTATCTGTACATCCGGTTTATGGTGCTTCAGCTGAATGGGTTTCCATCAATAACTGTAAAAAAGTATTAATTGTAGATGATAATATCAATAACAGGAAAATCCTGAAAGATATGCTGGTTTTTAAGAATATTGATAGTGATGAAGCTGTTAGTGGTATGGAGGCTATTCAATTGTTAAAAGCCGGAAATAGGTATGATGTAATACTGGTGGACTTTAACATGCCGGGATTGGATGGTATTACCACAGTGAGGCATATCCGGCAGGATACTGCTTTACAAGCTGCAACTCAGCCATTTATTTTATTACACAGTTCTGCTGAAGATGAAGAAATTCATAATGGCTGTAAGGAATTAGGGATTAAACAACACCTGGTAAAGCCTATCAAAATGAAGCAATTATTTGATGCGCTTTCCAAAATTAATTTTGCAGAAAACGGAAATTCAGAACATCACCTTGATCCGGATGATAACAATAAAATTACTGCCCGGTATGATTCCTGTAAAGTTTTGGTAGTGGATGATAATGCATTTAATATGTTATTGATCAAAACGGTAATTGGAGAAATACTACCTAATGCATATATCACAGAAGCCGGAGATGGAAAGGAGGCAGTTGAAAAATATATATTGGAAGGTGCTGATATCGTATTTATGGATGTCCAAATGCCGGAAATGAATGGTTATGATGCAACCAGGGCTATCCGTGCGTTATCCAGACATCCCCAAACACCCATTATTGCCATTACAGCAGGTACTATGAAAGAGGAAAGGGATAAATGCCTGGAAGCCGGCATGAATGATTATGTATCTAAGCCTTATGTTATCAGCTCTGTTATGGATGTGGTTAACCGTTGGCTTTTCAAATAAGATATCGTTTATTCAGGCTTATTATTTTGATAAATCTTCCATCAGATTGATAAATTTAAGTGGCATGTTATTTTGTCAAAATTGCATAAAATTCTATATAAATAGTTAAATACCAATCGTTTAATTAATAATTGCATTTATATGGCATAGTCTTGGATGCTATTAAAGCATGGAAAATACCCTGAAAATAATAAAACAGCATATACACGAAAAATTAGGTATTGAGGAGTTTCGTATTCAAGAAAAATCTTCATTTATTAATGACCTGGGTGCTGATTCTTTGGATATGTACGAATTAATCGTTGAACTTGAAAAGGAATTTGATATTAGTATTCCTGACGAAGATGCAGAAAGAATAAGAACTGTTGGTGATTTAAACAGGTATATTATTACCCATACCTTACAGAATAGTTAATCCTATACTTTATAACAGAATAGAAACAGGTAAAACATTATTCATTGCGTAATTTTACTTTATAAAAGAAAAATTATGCATAAAGTTTGGTTAATCACCGGCTGTTCTACAGGATTTGGGCGTTCTCTTGCTATTGAAGTGTTGAAAAAAGGATACAGGGTGGTTGTAGCTTCCAGAAATACGGATGATGTACAGGATATTGTAGCTGCTTACCCTGAATCAGCGATAGCAGTAAAATTGGACGTTACTGTTCATCAGGAAATTACAGATGCAGTGCATACTGCATTGAAACATTTTGGTCAGATTGATGTACTGGTAAATAATGCCGGTATCGGATATTTTGCAGCAGTGGAAGAAAGTGATGAAGCTGAAGTAAGAAGAATGTTTGATATCAATGTATTCGGACTGGCCAGTATGACACAGGCAGTTTTGCCCCATATGCGCAAACGTAAAACTGGTCATATCCTGAATATAGCTTCTATTGGAGGATTACGATCTTTTCCAGGGGTTGGATTTTATAATGCTACCAAATATGCTGTTGATGGACTTAGTGAGGCCCTGAATAAAGAAGTGGCCCCATTGGGTATTAAGGTGACTATTATTGCCCCAAGTGGGTTCCGCACCGACTGGGCTGGCCGTTCAGCCAAAGACAAACCCGTTATTCATGATGATTATGCTGCTACTGCAGGTAAAAATATACAGGATATCAGGGGATACAGTGGAAACCAGCCAGGCGATCCTGTTCGTGCAGCTAAAGCGATGATTCAGGTTACTGAAACAGAAAATCCCCCTTTGCGCTTATTATTGGGAGTTGCTGCATTGAAAGGTGCCAGGTTAAAAATGGAAGAACTGAAACAAGATTTTGATGCATGGGCTGCTGTTACGGAAGGAGCCGACTTTCCTAAAGAATAGTAATTGATTATATTACAAAACATTCTAAATAAATGGATGGATTTTGTAACTTGTGGTATCTATGAAAATTAACCCGGATAACATGGCTATCACAGTTAAAAGAAAGTCCGTTTTTTTTTCTCCCGACCCCAAACGGGTGATTGCCCGTTTCTTTTTACCCGGCGGAGACGAACGAGGTAAAAAAATACTGAAACGTATTATGTCGCTTCCTGAAGAGGATGCATTGCTGGTATTGAATCAGATTCTCAGAGATTTCAGTAACCGGCACCGTAATATAACTCAGATATTCAGTAAGCATTATGATAAAGTGCTCTACCTTTTTAAAGATTGCGGATTTGACCCTGACACGATCTCCCGCGAAAGAAAATTATTAATAGGGGCTTATTTTACCCATGAATATAGTATTGAATCCTCTGCATTTTTCAATCCATCTATGGTGGAGGACCCGGACCAGTCGCACCTCCAAAATGGACAGAAAAGGGTCATTGTAAGTTTTCGTGCTACAGGAGAAGGGCATGTATCTTCCCTGGTATTCCGGGGTGGTATACTCGATGAAGCCAATGAGCTTTCTTTTCAAACCCCTAGTAACCTGGTGGACCAGGCTGAAACTATAAAAATGCACATGTATCAGAAAAAGAGTTTTCTGGACAAATTACATGATATGCACTTAGAAAATTATGAGGTAGTGGACCGTATTTTCGGAGGTTTAAATGAAGTGTTCTCTTTTAGGGAATTAAGGCAGAAAGAATATGAATTTACACATAACCGTGAACTGGATGTAGCGGACAGAAAAATTTTGCAGGTTATTCATTGGATTGGTGATGCGCAATATGAAATAATTTTTTCACTGGATACTGCCATTGCGGAAAGGGTCATTTTCCCGGTTACCGATACAGAAAGCAACGGTATTGAAGATGCCCGTTTTGTAAAATTTACAGAAGAGGACGGCAGTACAAAATACTTCGGTACTTATACCGCTTACAATGGGTTTGTAATTATGCCTCAACTGATTGAAACAAATGATTTCTATACCTTTAAAGTGCGCCCCTTATATGGTAAATATGCACAGAATAAAGGCATGGGATTGTTTCCCCGCAAGATCAATGGCTTATACGCCATGCTTTCCAGAAATGATGGCGAAAATAATTATATCATGTTCTCAGACAATATCAATATCTGGGATGCTGAACCTGTTTTATTACAGGAACCCAAATATCCCTGGGAATTTGTACAACTGGGTAATTCAGGTTCGCCACTGGAAACTGATTTTGGCTGGCTGGTGGTAACTCATGGAGTGGGTGCAATGCGGAAATATTGTTTGGGAGCGATCATGCTGGATTTAAATGACCCCACTAAAATTATTGGACAAATTACAGAGCCAATCCTGATGCCGAATGAACAGGAACGAGAGGGATATGTACCCAATGTGGTCTATTCCTGCGGATCTATCATTAATAATAATGAATTGATGATTCCTTATGCCATGTCTGATTACAGTTCAGGATTTGCCACCATTGCAATGGACGACCTGCTGCAAAAACTGGTACCTGCAGACATTCTTTCAAAAAACAGAAAAGGTACTAAGAAAATTTTACTGGTGGATGATGATGCCATGACCAGAGAAATTATTACAGAAGTGCTGAAATCAGGAGGATATACAGCTGATGTGGTATCAGATGGTATACAGGCCATTATTGAAATCAGCCAGAATCAGTATGACCTGATTTTATCTGATATTTCTATGCCTAATTTCAATGGATACCAGCTATTGGAATTTCTGAAAGAGAAAAATATAGGTATCCCTGTTGTGTTTTTAACCAGCTATATTTCACAGGAGGAAGAAATTAAGGGGTTAAAATTAGGGGCAGTGGAATATTTAAAGAAACCGGTGGATGCAGACCTGCTGTTATTAAGACTGAATAATATTTTTAATAATTAAAGGACCGGATTTTAAATTTTAAAAACCGGTCCTTTACTGGTTGAAAGTGTTATATATTTACCCCAATAAACGAAAAGGATTTACTGTTTGGAATCGAATTTCTTATTTTACCGGATGAAATATCTGCCTGTTTGATAATTGTAAAACGGCGGGAACTAACTTTATCGCCGGTTGTCTTTGTATTCATTTTCAGAGTAAGTAAAGCCAGGTAATAGGACAGCGTACTTTCAGCTCCCTGGTTACGGTTGATTCCGTTTTTTTCTAATCCATCGCAACAACCTTTCGTTTCTTCATCAAATAATGGTATAAATAAATCATTATTACCGGTAAACCAGGAAAAAGAAAGTTGCATTTTCAGAAAATAATTTTCATCTTTTGTCAGTTCAAAAGCTTTGCCATACATCATCACCAATGCCATGGCATTGATGGGTTGCTGTCCTTCGGCTGATTTGGCTTCCCCTTTTCTTTGCCATCCCAAGCTGCCCACGATAGAAATATGCCCACCGTTCATAGTTTGTTTTTCTAAAAAGGAAGTGGTGTTTTTGGCAATAGTGAGAATATCCCTGCAATGTGTTATGGAATAGGCATTCCATAAAGCAAGCGGCAGAATTGCATTGTCATAACATAATATAGGTTCAAACCAATCCCATTCAGGTTCCTTTTCTAAGTGATATTGTGTAATGATTTTACCGGTAAGTTTTATCATTATCTGTCGGATAGATTCATTGTCAGGATACCTTGTTAAGAAATGACAAAGCCCAATAATTATATTTGCAATCGCACGGATGGATATTATTTTTTCGAAATGGGGCAGGGCCCTGAAGAAAATATTTAAAGCAAACTGAAAATAAGCATCATTTGGTGCATGTTGTATCAAATATCCCATAGCCCATATTGTTCTTCCAAAACTATCTTCCGAACCTTTTTCATCCAAAAACCGATGGGTTAAGTCGTAGTCGTTGTGAAAGAAACCATCATCTTTCTGCATCAGTTTTATAAAGCGCAAATACCTGTCTGCCAGCTTTAAAATGTTTGTATCCTTTTCAATATTGTAATACATCATCACCATGAGTAAAGCCCTGGCATTATCATCCAGGCAATACCCTTCTTTTAAATCAGGCACTGAAAAACTGGCATGTTCAATGATGCCAATACTATCAGTCAGCCTTTCAATATGCTCCATACTGATAGGTGTTGTCGTTGCCGGAATATTATTATGACTGTCATGAAGCAGGAAAGCTGGTTCAATCAACACCTTGTCCAGTAAATGGTAATAATTTTCACCAATATTTTTCCAATACATTTTTTTCCCGTAAGCAAAAGCTTTGGTACGCATGGTTTCCATTTTACGGGGGTTGGAAAGCAGGCCGACTAATATTGAGGAGAGTGCTTTACTGTCGCCAAAATTAAATAATTCGCCTCTTCCGCCAGCCAGCAATTCCCTTGCATGCCAATACGGCGTAGAAACAATACAGGTGCCTGAACCTACTGCATAAGCAAGTGTACCACTGGTAATCTGGGCTTCATTCAGGTAAGGGGTAATGTATAAATCAACATGCAGCAGATAATTTTCAAGGTCTTCCTCATCTAGAAATTCATTGATGAACTGTACATTTTTTTGCAGCCCGTATTTCTCTACCAATGATTCTAAAAACTCACGGTATTCTTCACCAGCCTCTCTTTTCACATTGGGATGCGTTTTGCCAAGTATCACATATATAATATCTGGAAACTTTTGTACTACCTCCGGAAGGGCATGCAGCACCGTTTCTATCCCTTTACTTCTACCAAGTAACCCAAATGTACAAAGCAGGTGTGGTTTAGCCGGATGAAGCGCTATTGCACGATTGTTTAATGTACGGCTAAAATCAGGTACCCCGTGCTGAACCACCTGAATTTTACCTGCGGGAATTTTGTACAGGGTAATCAGGAATTCAACCGCCAGCTTGCTCATCACCACTATTAAGGATGATTTGCGTCCAATTGCTTTTAATATGTTTTTCTCATGAAATGTAGGATGCTTTACAACTGTATGCAGTGTGGTAATAAAAGGAATGGTCAGTTGTTCCAGTAAGCTAAGGATATACACGCCACTATTACCTCCATAAATACCATATTCATGCTGTAAAATACAGATATCAGCGCCAGACTGGTTGATATAGTCTCCCGCATCCAGGTATTCCTGTTTTTCATCCTGGTTAATACTGAACTGAACAATGGAAGGGTAGTTGTATACCTGCCTGTTATTGTTCATAGCAACTACAAAAATCTCAATGGGTTCTTTTGCAATATCTTCAGCGCCCAAAATTGATTGGACAAGGTTTTGTGTAAAAGTGGCAATTCCGCATTGTCGTGGAAGAAAATTTCCAATAATAGCAATTTTCATAGGTTATTTTTAAGGGTCAGAAAATAAAAAGCAATTAAAGGAAAGCACAAGTTTATCACTTACCGGAAATGGTATCAGTAATAACAGTTTTGAACATTCTTACAGAGGAGAAAATAGTAAGCATTAAGCCTGATGAATAATGCAGCTTAGGTATCCATACCTGCCAGATTCATCATATATACATCTAATCCTACCGATTGATTTAAAGTTAGGATAAAAAAACGAAAGTAAATAATAAAAATTGGTAGTTTGTATTATTCAATTGAATTTTCCGTCGTATTAGCTCCATTCCTGAAGACAGCTTCACTGTTCAGTAGGTAAACCCCCTGGGTAATCACAATATCTCCAGGGTTTAGACCAGATTTAATTTCAATACGGTCATCAGTTTCCAGTCCGGTTTCCACCATCCTGGTTTTAAATGTATTTGGAGCAACCTGTATCCAGACCATTGATCTATTTCCGGTTCTGATTACCGCATCTATGGGCAGGGTCAAGGCTAATTTGCTGGTATTGCTGATAGTGACATAAGCTGGCATACCCGGTTTAAGTTGCAAATCGGGATTGGGTATATTGATCCTGATTAAATTTATCCGGGTATCCGGATTGATTTCAGGATTCACAAAAACGATACTTCCACTAAATGTTTTACCAGGTAAGTCAGGAAAAGTTATGGTGGCCGTTCCTTTCACATCAATATGTGCCAGTTGAGAAGCATATACCTGGGCTTCAGCCCAAAGGGTAGTAAGGGATGCTGTTCTGAATAAAGCAGCACCTTCCATGATATTATCCCCTTCTTTTATATCTACTGCGGTTACATACCCACTGATTGTACTGTAAAATGTAGTAGTCAGCTCTTTCGTATTCTTTTCCTGCAAGTGGGTAATCTGATCTGCTGATAATCCCCATAGTAATAGTTTATTTCCGGCACTGTGCAGCAATGTTTTAAAATCAATTCCGGGAGCACTCATTTGTTGCTGCTTTTCCCAGGCCAGCTTATATTCCTGTTTGGCATTATTCAGGTCCTCACTGTACAGATCATATAACTTATCTCCTTTATGAATATAACTGCCTGTTGTTTTAACATACAGCTGTTCTATTCTTCCCATAATCCTGGAATTGATGGATGACACTTCCATCTGGTTAAAATTCAAGGTAGCTGTCAGTACTGTCTTTTCACTGATGGCAGATTTGGATAGGGTATCCCCCTTTATATTGGCCAGTTGAATTTGCCGGTCGCTTAATTTCAGTTCATCAGATAGTCCAGACAACTGTTTTTGCACAGCAATCAGTTCCATTCCGCAAATGGGGCATTTACCCGGTTTGGTAAGCATTACCTGCGGATGCATGGAACAGGTATAAAAAACTGTATCAGCTGGCAGAACAGTCATAGCTTCCTGCTTATTTTTTGAAGAACATGCAATCAGTAAAAAGGGGAGGACATATATTAGTTTGTAAAATTTCATCTTTATTTTTTTAATTGAATAAAACTTTCACTGTCCATCAGGTATTGTGCATGGACTGCAACTGAATCTTTTGGGGTCAGACCATCCAGTACCTGAATTATATTATTGCTGATTATTCCGGTATGTATCTGGTGAACTTTAAAACCACCATCCTGTTTCAGAAATACCACTTTATCCAGTCCCAGTGAAATCACAGACTCTGTATTCAGCCAATACGCCTGAATAGGGGCTGTTTTAATTTTAACCTTCACCTGTGTACCCACAGGTATATGCAGGGCCGTATTGTTGAAATAAACCCTTGCGGTAACCGTTTTGGCATCTTTACGGAAAAAAGGTTCAATGAAATTGATCTTTGCATGAAAGGATTGATCCGGATGGGTTTCCGGAGTAAGGGTTACTTCGTTTCCTGCATGGACCATCGACTGGTCTGCTCCAAAAATATGTATGACAATCCATACTTTGGAGGGATTGTAAACAGCAAAAACGTTTTCTCCTTTTTTTATATACATTCCCTCTTTAAGGGGCAGTTCTTCTGTGATGGTGGCAATATCTTTCATGCCATTTTGTGGTGTATTCATCCGGTTATTTCCAGCTTCATGAATATGGCCTGTATACTTACTGAAAACAGACACAGTTAACAAAGGGCTGTCAGACTTTATAAGTGAGGCAATTTGTTCGGCTTCCATCCCCAGCATTTGCAGCCTTTGCTTCGCTGCATCAATCAGGGTCAGGTTATTCGCATCCTGTTTTAACAGAAGTAATAAATTTTCTTCAGCAGTAAGTATTTCCGGACTGTACACTTCCATAATTTTCTGTCCTTTTTCCACCTGCTGGTAACGGTAACGAATATAGAGTTTTTCAATTCTCCCGCTAATTTTGCTGGCAATGGTACCTTCTTCCCGGGTATCATAATCAACAGATCCCAATGCATCAATTGTAGCAGGGCCATTATCCCATTGTATGGCTGTTACAGGTATGGCAGATACCACATACTGATTGGTGGGTTGCAATACCTGATCCAGCCCTTGGGTACTTCCATTGTTGCCGGATACTATTTTTTTGATCAGGGTCATGCCACAAATAGGACAGTCTCCCGGCTTATCCCTGATTATCTGCGTATGCATGGAACAGGTATATACAATACTGGTTGCGGCTACTGCTGCAGTTTCTTTTTGCTTGCCTTTACAACCGGTTATACCGGCCAGTAAACTAAATATCATTAAAAAGGAAAGCATTACATAGGTGATGGTACGCATGGCTTATTTTTTTTCTAAGATCTTTTCCAGTTCTGCCTGCATGGACAATAACTGGCCCAATGTTTCTGTATATTCCAGCTCTGCCATATTCAGTGTTTCCCAGGCATCGTAGAGCATAAAGAGTTCTTCTGTATTTTGATTATAGGCCAATTGAACGGACTGATAGTTTTTCTGTAAGGCAGGAAGTATATTGTCAGCATACAGTTTCAGCTGTTTCTTTTTCACTTCCATTTCTTTTACCATCCCATAAGCCATTCCGGTAGCTTCATTCAGCAGCATTTGCTTTTGCTGGGAGAGGGAAACCGCTTCCCATTTCAGGCTGGTTACATTGGCTTTTACCATTTTCTGTGAGGCATTGGTTAGTGGTACCCGCACCATTGCCATGAGTGAAAACTGCCAGGGTTGCTGCGCCCAGGCAAACATATGATCGTACCGGATGCCAAATTCCGGTTTCAGTTTCGCTTTTTCTGCATCTTGTTTTAAATAGCTCAGGTTGATGTTTTTATCAATCGCTTTCAGGTCGCTCCGGTTCTCCAGCAATACAGTACTGTCCAGCAGTTGTCCTGCATAAGATTTAATCCGGTAATCCGAACTGTCAATTTCAAAGTCCGTACGCTTATCCCTGTTCATCAGGGTATTTAATATAATTTTTTGTTGCACTGCTTCATTTTCCAGCATGAGGTACATATTCTGTAAAGAACCGATTGCTGCTTTTGCTTTATAATAAGCATTCATTTTATCCATGCCGTTCCTGTAACGGATCTCAGCATTCTCCAGCATCATTTTCAACAGTTGCTGATTCTGCTGCAGGATAGTCATTTTCTTTTCGGTAATAATGCAGGCATAGTAACTTTTTTTGGCTGCTGCAAACAGTTCATTCAGGGTAGCTTTCTTTTTTTCTTTTTCAACAGAAGACATGGCATTCATATATTTTGCTTCCGTTTCCTGTTTCTGTTTATTCGGTATCATTTGCTGTGCAGAAACCATCAACATACCCATACCTGGCTGGCCCATATCGGCCTTCCATTTATTCAGGTTATAAGGTGTCTGGTAAAAGCCTGAAGCAAATTCTGTGGGCATCCAGCTTTTAGCCCCTTTTGCTGCTTCATCCATGGCCGTGATATCTGCCTCATACATTTTCATAGCTGGGTGTTGCGACTGGATGGTTGAAAAAATACTGTCGAGTGTTAACAATTGCGCATTAGCGCCCAGTGTAAAACTTGCCATCAACAGCAGTAGTATTCCTTTTTTCATAGTTTACTATTTTGTTTCCAGTACTTCTATTTTTCCGTGTTTTCTCAATTCATATTCTTTTGTCATTAAAAAAATCAAAGGGGTTGCCAGTAAGATATGTGTGGCCGAAGTGAGCACGCCACCAATCATGGGCAATACAATGGGTTTCATTACATCGCTACCCACACCATGGCTCCATAAAATGGGGATCAGTGAAAACATGGAAACAGATACGGTCATTAATTTAGGCCTTAACCTTTTTGCTGCACCGGCTATTACATATTCCCTTAAATCTTTTACTGAAATGGTTTCCTTTGAATTGCCCTTCAATGCCACCAGTTGCTGCATGGCATCATTCAGGTAAATGACCATTACAATACCCGTTTCCACAGCCAGTCCGAATAATGCAATAAATCCTACCGCCACTGCCACTGATAAATGCACCCCCCAGAAATAAATCATATAGGCTCCACCAATTAAAGCAAATGGAATGGATATCAGGCTAAAGAAAGCTTCCCGGAAACTGTTGAAAGCAAAATACATACAGAGAAAAATGATCAGCAATACCGCCGGAATGACCAGTTTTAAGGTCTTTTCACTGCGGATCAGGTTCTCATATTGTCCGCTCCATTCCAGAAAATATCCCTTTGGCATTTTGTTCATCATTTTATTCAGTTTTTCCTGAGCTTCCTGCACGGTACTGCCCAGATCTCTTTCCCTTACATTGAATAAAACCGTACCCCGCAGCAATGCATTTTCAGAATTAATCATGGGCGGCCCTTCAGATATTTTAACAGCAGCCACTGCTTCTAATGGTATGGGGCCAAAATTCATGGTAGATACCTGCAGCCGTTTCAGTGCAGTGAGGTTATTGCGGAAATCCTGCCCAAAGCGGGCATTGACAGAAAAGCGTTGTCTGCCTTCAATGGTAGTGGTCAGTTTCATACCACCCAATGCACTTTCTATTACCGTATTGATATCATCCACACTTAATCCGTAACGGCCAATTTCATCCCTTTTAATCACAATATCAATGTATCTGCCACCGGTAATGGGTTCTACATATAAATCCTTCACCCCATTAATTCCCATCAGGTGTTGCTTTACCTGTTCAGAAAAATAGTAGATCGAGTCCAGGTTCTGTCCGTATACTTTTACCCCCACATCTGTGCGGATACCGGTAGACAGCATATTGATCCGGTTGATGATGGGCTGCGTCCATCCATTGGTTACACCCGGAATCTGTAACTTATTATTCAGTTCATTGATAATGTCTTCCTTGGATATCCCTTCCCGCCAGGCTGCTTTCGGTTTTAAAGTGATAATGGTTTCAATCATACTGATCGGGCTATTATCGGTGGCTGTATTCGCCCTGCCGGCCTTGCCCAGCACATTATCCACTTCGGGTACAGATTTTATAATTTTATCCTGCACCTGTAATATCCGCTTAATTTCACTGTTGGAAGCATCCGGTAAAGTCAAGGGCATAAAGAGGATGGACCCCTCATCCAGTGCTGGCATAAATTCCCTTCCCAGGCTCATCAGTAATGGAATACTTACGATCAGCGCCAGCAGATTAATACCAATGGTTGTTTTCCTCCATTTGATACAGGTTCGTATAACGGGTTCATACACTTTCTCTAAAAAATGGTTGATTGGGTTTGCAGATTCAGGACGGAACCTTCCCCGCATAAACAGGGAAATCAATACTGGTGCCAGTGTAATGACCAGTATGGCATCCACCGCCAGGATAAAGGTTTTGGTATAGGCCAGCGGACCGAATAGTTTCCCTTCCTGCCCGGTTAACAGGAACACAGGTAAGAAAGAAGAAATAATAATCACCGTAGAAAAAAATACGCCCCTGGAAACCTGTTTGCAGGCTTTTTCAATAATGGAAAGCCGTTCTGCATCCGGTATCTTATAATATGGTTTTGATTTGTTCATGTAGATTTTTTTTGTTGCATTGGTGCAGGAGGTTAGGTATTTGGGGTATGACTGTTCTGCCATTCCGATAAATTACGGTAGGCATTTTCAGACATGATAATACCATTATCCACAATTACCCCAATTGCCAGTGCAATGCCAGTGAGCGACATAATATTGGAACTAAGCCCGAATGCATTCAAGAGGATAAAACTGATGGCAATGGTTACCGGTATCTGAATAATAATACTCAGCGCACTGCGCCAGTGTAACAGAAACAGGAATACGATGACACAGACCACAGTAATTTCTTCCATTAGTTTTTCCTTAATTGTTTCAATAGCAGCTTCAATTAATGTGCTGCGGTCGTATGCAATTTTAAAACTTACCCCTTCAGGCAATCCTTTTTCCACTTCCTTCATTTTCAATTTCAGGGCTGTAATCACTTTATCTGCATTTTCCCCGTTTCGCATTACCACAATACCACCCACCACTTCACCCTCGCCGTTATTGTCAAATATGCCCAATCGCAAATCGCCACCCATCTGCACGGTACCAATATCTTTTACCCGCACCGGAATGCCATTGTAATTGCCAATGGCAATACTTTCTATATCCGCTTTGTTCTTTAAATAACCCAGTCCGCGGATAATATAAGCCATCCCACTCATTTCAAATTTCCGGCCTCCCACATCATTATTATTTGCTTTTACCTTGTTCATTACATCCATCAGGGAGAAGTTATAGAACTGCAGTTTTACCGGATCCACCACCAGCTGGTATTGTTTTTCAAAACCACCGAAGGAAGCTACTTCCGCAACGCCTGGTACTGTTTGTAAAGCAAATTTGACATACCAGTCCTGCAGTGCCCGCTGTTCCCCCAAATCCATCTGCGGGGCTTTGAGCGTATACCAGAATACATGCCCCACACCGGTGCCATCCGGCCCCAGGG
>Ga0208872_1000209_pt1 | contig 52665 bp, 41 predicted proteins | sample CryBogCBH12Aug08_FD_185508 | JGI IMG/M metagenome (GOLD analysis project Ga0208872, IMG submission 185508) | Freshwater microbial communities from Crystal Bog, Wisconsin, USA - CBH12Aug08 (SPAdes) | ecosystem: Environmental > Aquatic > Freshwater > Lake | place: Crystal Bog, Wisconsin, USA...
TTATTATCATATTGGTTATAGTCATAGTGTGCTGACTTGTTTACTTGGTTTTGAACTTTTTATGCAGTTTCTTTGGTAAAACTGAGCCACAGGGTTAATGATATACTATACATATCTATATCACTATATACCATTTACCTTCCACCATTAACATACCTTATCAATTTCGATATTCACGGTTTTTTAATAAATCGGTATCTGGGTCCAATTGATGTATGGTCAGATAATGCTTATTGCTTTAAAGTAAGATCATTTAATCTTATCCATCCTTTACTTTTCTGTCCATTAGAATTTGTGAATTCTACATATCCGAATCCATTTTCAATTCTTTGAACATAGACTAATTCGTGTGAATCAAAATGGGCATTTCTTTTTGTAGATTCCTCAGGATAAGTATAAAAGTAAACATAATTGTTTTTATCTGCTTTAGTTATATAATTCCCTTCACCAGATTCGTTAATATTATTTTCTAAATTTTTATCAGTTTCAACTTCATTATTATCTACATTTTCTTTATTTTCGCTTGTTATAGGACTTGGTCCGGCACTATTTTTATCTTGAATTGTCAAAGCTAATATAAATTCTATTTTTTGTAATTTGTTTATATTTTTATGCCAAAGAGATTCGTAGATTGGTATAATTTTCCCATATCCAATATCTAATTTTGAATCATTATAAGAACTCTGAGGTTTATATTTTAATACATCATTAATAGTTGGGAACTCCATTTTATTCCTTATTTCAATTACATTATCATTTTTAGTCAAGAATTCATTTTCATTTTTGAAAACGGATAATGAATTATAAATGTTTAATAGAAAATCGCAATTACTTAATTTATAATCAAGAATCATATGAAATTCATTTCCTGAAAAAAAAAGCAGATAACGTCTTTCATATATATTATTGACATAACTTAAATTTTGAAATAAATCTGATTGATACCATTCAATAAAAACTTCATAAATTGGAGCCCCATTTTTAATATCACTTAAAATTTTTTGGAAATCATATTCAGATGAATTCATCTCACCTAATGAATCAATCAAAATTTTGTTTCTTAATGACTTTGTAAAATAATTATTAAGATTTCGTATTATTACATAATCACCTTTTAAATTTGATATACACTTATTTATTGAGGTAGAATTTTCAAATATAAAATTTAGTGCATCAAAATTTTTTAAATTAAATTTTTTAGTTAAGTCATTTCTATTATTACTTTGCGATTGAATTTTGGGAGCCTCATTTGAAGCCAGGATACTAGAAAAATATTTCGTGTCTTTTGAGTTTTCAAATGTTAATAAATTTGGTGTACTTATTAATGTCTCATTTTCAGAAAGCACTATATAGCAATCACTAAGCTCTCCAGATAAATACCACCTAGTTTCTCTATTCACAGTAGTTATTTGACCAAATTTACCATTGACTTGTTGAACGATATAGGGGTTATAGTTATTTATTTCATCTCTCGTTGTATAACAATAATTATATAAAAATTCATTGTCAGAATTCTTTGTTATTTTTAATGTCCATTCACCTGCAATATTATAATCACCGATTGATTTTGATCTTTTGTATTCATAATTACCAACTAAAATATCAACATTTATTTTTTTCTTTTTAGATTGATCACTAATGCATGAAAAGAATTGAAAAACAAAAAATAATGTTAGCAATATTTTATTATAATAAACTAATTTATCTTTAATCATAATATTATATATTGGTGATTATAAAAATTGGCGCAATAAATTGTAATCATTTTTCTAATATACTAGCATCACCTGAAAAATAAAACTGCATATATTTTATATTCATTCTTGATAGAAGTTTTGTTTTTGAATTCATTTATTGATTGTTTTACTAAGTCTGTAACCTTTATTATCATATTAGTTATAGTCATAGTGTGCTGATTTGTTTACGCGTTTTTGAAATTATTTTGCAGTTTCTTTGGTAAAACTGAGCCACAGGGTTAATGATATACTATACATATCTATATCACTATATACCATTTACCTTCCAACATTAACAGTCCTTATCAATTTAAAGGTAGTGAATCAAATTTCAATTTTAACAATCTGGAATAAATAATAGCTAATAATTAATATATGTTTAAACATTATTTAAATTGACTTTTAAGGCGCACAATTTTAATTTGAGTAATAATTAATGATAATTCATAGCTTCTTAGCCTTTTTTTCCAACTGGTGCTTGGCGTATCATTTAATTCCTTGGCTTTATCCCGCTTTCGTTTCATTAAAATATTTAATCTATTTTCCATTTGTTACCATCATATTTTAAACATTTCCATTCTTTTATCGAAATATGCAATCCATTCAGCAATAGGATCATCCTCATCTTCTTCTTCTCGTTTTATTTCAGGATCAATTACTTCCTCAACAGGTTCAGTTTCTTTCTTTGGCTTATCTTGTTTTTCCTTCTCTTTGTTTGGACTTTTTTTGTTCAAAATATATGTTTCAAACTTTTGAATGTATTTGTGGTTCATATTACTACAAGATATTTTTTTCTATTCTTATAGTATATATTAATTAGTTGACTTTCCATTAAATTCTAAATAAAATCTTTTTTTAATAAAATATAAAGTGATTACCTTTCTGTTTGAATATTGGTTCATTTTTAGAAGTTAAATGCAGTTAATTTCTTACACGAAAACAATAATAAAAATAATTGAAAATAAAGGATTTAATACATATTTGGCAATCTATGATTTTTAATATATTGGAAGTAAAAAATTTATTTACATTTTTTAAAATATGTATTTGACAATGATAATAAAATTAAATGCTTATATGACAGGTAACTTGCTTACACATTTATGCAATTATAAAATGAAAATAATAGCATTATTTTTTTGTGTTAATATTTCATTTTTTAGTTCATCTCAAACATTAGTTCCTTTTTTAACTAAAACAGGAAAATATATATTTGTCGATTCAATTTCTATGAAAAAAGTTATTCAAAATGAATTTGATTTTGCATATGACTTTAATGACAATATATCTATTGTTGCAAAAAATAATTTGTGGGGAATAATAAATAAACAAGGAAAACAATTAACACCTTTTAAATATGATATAATCGAAAATTTAGGAAAAGGGGAATTTAAAGTTTTCCTATTGGATTCTATTAGTAATAATATATATTGTGGGAAATATGGGATTATTGACAGTACTGGTCTAGTAAAAGTACCTGTAGTTTATGATATGCTTGATAAATTTAACAATAAAATATATACAATCCATATAAAGTCTACTAATTCACGTGACAGCTCTAATAATAACAAATTGGAATTCGAAAATGAAGGTAATCATATTCTTTCAATAGTTTACAATGATATGAGAGAAGGATTAATTGATAATAAAAATACTATGATCCTACCTCCAATATATAAATACATAAATCTTAAATATATAAATAATGGTTTTTTTATTATTGAAAATATTTACGGCAAAAGGGGGGTATTAGACATTAAAGGGAATGTTTTAATTAAATGCAATTATGATAAAATTGATTATAATATTGACAATAAATTATTTTACGCTTTAATTCGAGACTCTATTCAAGCAAATGGTAATAAATTTTCTGGAGGGTCCTTTATTGATGAAAAAGGAAAAACTATAATTCCATTAGATTCAAGTCTTTCGGATATTAAAATATTGACTGACGGGTATTTCTTTAATGATTCAGTTATATTTAAAAGTTCTATTGGTTTTAGTTATTTGTCATTTATAAATAAAAAAGAAAATAAAATAGAGCATATTAAGTTTAAAAATACTTTAATAAATAATTATGATAATGGCTTATTTTATGCTTCAATTGCTTCTAAATATAAATCTTTACCATTTTATGGAGTATTAGATAAAAATGGGAAAATCGTAATCCCGTTCAATTTTGAGAGAATACATGTTTTTTCGGAGAATTTAGCAAGTGTTGGGGTATCAACAAGATATGAATATAAACGTAACAGTTGGGGTATTGGATTTATAAATAAACAAGGAAAATTAGTTATACCTTCTATTTACTCTGATGCAAGTCCTTTTAAAGGAGGCTTAAGTAAAGTAAGAATAACTAATAAGGATGGTAAAAATTATTGGGGGTATATTAATACAACAGGCAAAGTTGTTGTACCTATAATATATGATAAGGTTGGCGAATATTTAAAAGGTATGGTTTTAGTTGTATTAAATAAAAAAATTGGATTTTTAGATAAGTCGGGTAATATAAAAATACCAATAAAGTATGATGAAGCAGGGTATACCAATGGAGGAGATTATGATATTAATGAAGACCCAATTGACAATTTTAAAGATGGTTTACTTAAAGTAAAAATTAACGATAAAATTGGATTCATCAATAAAAACGGTAAAGAAATAATTCCTATTAAATATGATAATGTATATCTTTTAAATTCTGGATTAATAATGGCTCAAATTAAAAATGAGAATAGACTTGTAACATTTTATGTTAATAGAAGTGGTATTGAATATGTTGAAAAATAAATAATTTTATGTGCATATAATCTAATATATATAATAAGAAGTTTGATAAATATTATCTGAATAAATTTAATAAAAACAACGTTCTATTCTTTCAAAACAATAATAGAAAAATGAATTATTTTTCTTTATTGCCTCCATTTTAAATGGATAGTCTCCATTGCTGATATAAAAACTATTTGCATTTGAATATTCATTTTCCCAAAAATCTTTCAAGCATTGACAATTATGCCAATTAAACATTATTCCAGCATGCCAAAATTTCCAAATATGAAATGGTATTTGCTTTTTTACCCTGTAACAATAATATTCTTCGCAACACAAATTTAAATAAGCTTCAAGAATTTTTTTAATTTTATTATCTTCTTCTACATTCTCTGTGGTCAACTGTTTATCAAAGCACCTTTTTAGATCTTCATTTAGTTTTGAATACCTATCATTGAATTGCATAAATAAATCAATTTCTAAACTGTCTCTTGTATTTCTAAGTTGTGTCAAGCCTATAAAAGCTGCTTCAAAGCCCACAAAAATAGTACCCCAAGCTTCTGCCTTATAATTTAATTTAAATAGCTTTTCAATTAACACCCATATAATAACATATATTATTAGTCGTAAGAATAATTTAAGCATTTAATTTTGATTTATTAAATTAATATATTGAATCAAAGAAAGAGACAGCCAATTTGGATTAGTTTTTAAGTATTTCATCAAATGTTATTTGTTTCTTTTTCAGAAATTCTATGAAATAAATTTCCTATTCTTATTAATATTAAGATTGAGATAATTGCAAAAAATATATTTACTATTATTAATATATTATTATATAAAATGATTGAATTAATATCCTTTTCATTATTAGTTCCAAAGGTTAAAACTGAAGATGGAGATGTAGTTGTTATTAATTCAAATATTATATAATTAAATATTGCAACGAATATTAAATTGCATACTAAATAATAAAATAAATTTCCTATTTTTTTAAACATAATTTTACTTTTTAGAAATTATTTTGAATAAATATTCTGAAATACATTATTATAAAGTTACAAAAGGAGAAACAAAAGAAATATTAATACTTTAACTCTTTTTATGATTTAGCAATCTTCTTACTTGTTCAGGCTGAAATGATAATCCCTTGGCAGTCTTAAATCCAGATTCATTCAATTCATTGGCAATTTCTCTTAAAGTCATTCCATTAGACTTCAATAGATGAATTACTTTTCTGGCTTTTATATTATTATCATTCTTTATTGATTTTTCAATCATTTTCATTGCCCCTTTCAACCTGGCTTCATTGGTTAGATTTTCAGGAGACCCTAATTTAACACCTCGTTTCTTTAATTGACCCAATGCTGATTTTGTTCTTTCGGATATTAATTTCCTTTCACTCTGGGCCATTGCCCCTATGATATTTATTGTTAACTCATTGGCATCTGGCAAATCACAACATACAAACTTTACCTTTTCGTGCTGTAATAATGTTATGAAATTAAGATTACGTGATAATCTATCCAGTTTAGCAATAACCAATGTTGATCCTGTTTCCTTTGTTTTTTGTATGGCTTTTAATAATTCTGGTCTATTATCATTCTTTCCTGATTCAATGTCTTTAAACTCAGCAATAAGGGACCGATTACCAATAAAAGAATGGACTGCACTTTTTTGTGAATCAAGCCCTAATCCTGAAACTCCCTGTTTTTGTGTGCTTACTCTATAATATCCAATAAATGATTGATTTTCCATGCTATTTTATTTGCATGGCTAATATACTGATTATGTGCCACATAGCATAAATGTTCGTTTATGAATTGTGGCAAAAGTTGCCCACAATGAAAATGGGACTTCCTGTATATTTAAAAAAATCCCATTTAACGGATTATTGTTTAATTATGTTTCAAGCCTGCCGTTCCTGAACTACCATAACTCGCAGAACTAGGTGACGAACTACTTGTTTTTGAAACACTCGTACTACCAGATATTGGAGTGTAATTAATAACTTCATGAGGAGTTACAGGATCTATAAATAGGGAATCATCAATAAATTGAAGGTCATATTTAGCAAGTAGTTTGGGATTTTTTTCAATATATAAAAGAGTTTCTAAATCATTCAAAGGCTTAATCCATAACTTATCTAAACAAGCATTAAAATCTATTAGAGTTTGCTTCATCAATTCTTTTCTTTCGATAAATTCTTTCTTTCTAATTACTTCAGTTGCCAAAAAAACACTATTCCAGGTTTTATACTTCGATATGTGATTTGTTTGTGGAACCCATTCTTTATCATCCATTTTCCAATAAGCAAGTTGCTTATTGTGTATTACAATGTTTCTATAGGTTCTGATTTTTTTAGTTAGCTTAAGGTATTCATCCCAATCTTTATATCCATTAAATTGCTTCTCTAAAATATTAACAGACTTTATTAATGAAATTGATTTATATTTTCCTTTACTAAAATAATGTTCATAATCTTGTTGGTAATCCTCCTTAAAGTATTTGGAAGCAAGTTCTTGAAACTCGGCTTCATTTAATTCTTCGCTATAAGGCATATGATCACCTTTGCACTCGCTTATTAGTAAATATATTTTAAGTAATAAATCCTCTACTAAATCGCAAGCAGTAGAAAGATGTGCGTAAAAATTTTCGAAATAGGCGATTTGTTTTTCTTTCAAACAGTCGTTTGCATAAACAATATTCAAAAATATTGAATAGTGATAAGCAGCTATTTCTTGTAAATCTTCAGTAACATTTTCTCTAGCTCTGATGTATTCACCAATATTAGTTATTCTATTAGTAATAGGGGTAACTATTTTTTTCCAAAACTCTTCACAATTATGAAACGCTAATGATTCGTGTTCTTTCTCGTATAAATCTCCTTCATTAGAGAATGTAAATTGTTTAGTTAATTGAATTAATCGTGATAAAGGAATTTTAAGTGGCATAATTAAGTGTTTATGTAAATATAGCAAATACCAAAATCCACCGTGGAATTGATGACCTTAATGGATTTTGCAACAATCTCTTACCCCATATAACCATTTTGATTATTTTTTTAAATTAATTCAATTATCCTCTTAAAATCACTTTCTTCAAACTCACTATTGAAAGATTAATTCAATAAGATGGTGGTTTGGTGGTGGTTTTGACGAATAAGTATCAACAAGAACATATATTATCAAATATCAACTAATAACAGGACGCAAGCCCAGTGTTCTTTTCTGTGTGTTTCTATTCAAAACCATTCAAAATCAACAGTCCCGTCGAGACCACAGAAATAACCTATATTTTACACCTATTTATTTGTATTTCAATTAGATAGGTGTTTTCGTTTCTTTTATAGTTGGCTGTTTGTCAAAAAAGACACTGATTTAATGCTATTTAATATTAAAAGATGTAATTATTTTCTTAGTTTCCATTTATTGCCAGTGCTTTAAAACTTTTCTATCTGGTAATTTAAATACTTTCACTTTATTTTAAAGTGAACTAAGGTGGGTTAGAAATACAAACACCCCTACTAGTTAAGTGAGGCATTTTTAAATAATTCAATAACTTAATTTATTTAAATACTACCGTAAAACTTTGTGAGGAAGCATTTGATGGTGTAGCAACAGATGAAACCTTTATAGTAGCATTACACCAATGCTGCTCTGGTAAATTAATCAATGTAATGGTATTCTTTGTGGATGTACTTATGATGGCAGTATTTTGAGCAAGAGCATTATTATTCGTTTGGTCAGTTACACTGGCAACAATATTAATCCCTTTACCTGAAGGTAGTACAGATGTTAATGTAACTGTAACCTGAAAAGTACTGCCTGGTGAAACACTGGCATTGGAAGCATCTATAGAGAATGCTACTGCTGGTTCCTGAACAGGCTGTGTTCCTCCTCCGGAAGAGCCACCTGATTTACTGCAGGAATTCAATAAAACAAGGATAAAAAGTAAAAGGATAATATTTTTCATAATAGATTATCTGATGATGAGTAATTGTTGGGTCTGGTTATAATCCTTACCGAGTATTCTCAGGTAATAGGTTCCACTTCCTGCATCAATTAAAGGAATGATAGTACTTTGATTTGTACTTGTGATTTGTTTTATAATCTGTCCATTTGCAGTCACCAGTTGAATGGTAATCTCTGTAGCTGGTAATTGCTCAAACTGAACTATTACTTCTGACCTTGCAGGATTGGGGTATAATTTAGCAATATGCTCTCTGGAAGTAGATGATGGATTATTTACTGCCGTTACAACCAATGTATAACTATTACTAATTGTCTGGCATCCATTCCCATAAGTTACTTCAACCTGATAATTTCCTGTTGAAGCTGGTTTTAGGGTTTCACCATTTGCCCCACTGACAGGAGAACTATTTAAGAACCACTGATAAGTAACATTAGTCAGGTTGGTAGAAAACTGGTTTCCATTCCAATTAATAGAAGGTATCGCCAACCCACTACAGTTAAATGACTTGCTTCCTGTACGTTTATAATTTCCCTGATAAGTTCCCCATATTGGAGATACAAGTGGAACATACGATGGTGGAGGTGCAAAAAACAAAGAATTCAGTAACTCTTTTGAACTAAACCTATTCAATCCTGCAAATCCACCGCCCTTATTTTTTAATTGATTTTTAAACTGATAGGAAATGGAAGTATTTACTGAACTGGTATTCGGGTTATCATAAAATCCAATCAATTTACCACCTATCGTGCCTATGTAGGTCATACCATTAATTGATAATAAGTTGGCGGTTACAGCTGTTGAGTCCTGATACTTCCATAAAACTGAACCTGCTTGGGATAAACAACTTACAAATCCAGTATTATCTGCAATATGGATATACCCATAATCAGAAATAGATGGGGTTGCTAAGATACTTCCCTTGGATTGGTAAGTCCAGATTACGCTGCCTGTATTTGGGTCTATCTTATAAAATTGACCATTCAGGTTACCCACATATACATAACCGTTTGCATCTATTACCGGACTAGATTGTATGGATGAACCTAAAGAAGCTGTCCAGATGGTGGTAACAACACCATTTGAATCCAAGCTTAGCTTTACTAAATTACCAGTAACAGTTCCAAAATAAAGGTCATTCTTCGAATCTACAGCCGGTGATGTTGATATTTGTCCTGCAATTCCAGATTTCCATTGCGGAACAACGGTGCTGGTGGTATCTATTGCCAGGTTAAACCCGTATACCGTTCCTTTTTGAGTGGAAAATACCAATTTCCGGTCTCCTGTAATAACCGCAGAAGAACTGATAGGAGCATCACAAATAGCATTCCAGATAACTTTCCCTGTTTTATAATCTATAGCAAAGAAATTCCTGTTGGAAACACCGAAATATAAACTGTGAAGGGAAGAATCAATTGTAGGTGTAACATAACTTAGCCCCCCTAATGCTATAGTAGGCCAAAGAGGTGCACCAGAAGAACTAAATCCATTTAAGGAACTACCACTTGTAATGAATATTGATGAATCAGATGATACAGAAGGAGTCGTGTAAATTTTTGATCCTACAATTAATTGAAATTGTATATTCCCAAGACTATCAATTCTATTAATACTTGCCCCATTAACCGGATCGAAACTTGAATCAGCAACATAAAGATTACTGGTATTTAATGCAGTTATCCCTGCTAAAATTCCAGCATTATATCTTTTCACAAATGCACTCAAATTAATGGTACACGTGGAAACACTTACAGCACTATCATTATCCATAACTTTTAAAGTTAACTGAGATTGGCCTTGTGGGAAATTATAAATAAGTACGCTATCAGTATTATCCACTAATGAATCATTTACAAACCAGCTATAATGTATGATTTCCCCATCCGGATCAAAACTGCCAGCTGCACTTTTTGCCAATCGCGCATAATTGTTTTCACCCGCATTTTCAAATGTTTTGTTAGTTAACCTTGCAGCAATTGGGGGAATATTAAAAGGTGTTGCAGAGTCAACAGTACTATTGTAATTAGAACCATTTTGAAAGACTGATTCTAATCTGTAATAATATTTTTGATTCAATTTCAGATGCATGCTGTCAATATAATGAGTATTTAATCCACTAACTGAATCGAGAAGAATTAATGGAGGATTAAGAGTATCCCTGAAAATTATTATAGTGCTTAAATTATTACTTGAATCTATTTGCCAATTTAAAGTATCTTTTTTATTTCCTGCATGTATTGAAGTAAATGAAGGTATTGAATCGTATATAATTGGCATTGCTTTATACAATTGCTGTACTTCAGCAACTGTTAATGCCCTGTTCCAAACACCAATATCATCAACACTTCCCTGAAAAGCTCTCCAATAGGTATTTAATGATAGACCAATTCGTGTTACTTGATTTTTATAAGATATTGGAGTATTATAAATTACTGTTTGTTTTAAATTACCATCAAGGTAAGTATTGCAAATAGAATCAGAAACTGAAAAAACGACATGATGCCAATTCCCTGTTACATCTGGGAATGTTTCACCTTCAGCACCTGTTGTGGGAGATCCTGCATTGCCTGCACTGCCAAAAGCTATATTACCTGCATCTTCAAATATAACCCAATTATCTGCAGATGCTGGAGTTGAAAAAGGCCCACCCGTTCCATTTCTTGAAATTATACCTTGATTTACTTGAGGTCCACCCGGAGCAGGAGTGGATCTTAAAGAAAGAACCCAAAACGAAAATGAATAATTTCTGTTATCAAAGATTGGTGAATAAGGTATTTCAATATAACTACCTGCTATGTTTGAACCAGTTAAAGAATCATAAGTTGACACTCCGCTATAACTATAAGCCATATTTGGCTTACCAAATCTATCAGAAGTTAACTTTGCACTATGAACAGTACCATTATTTCCTTTGCCACTACTATCAATTGCATTACCTGTAAAAGGATACCAAGCAACCAACCCATTTTTAGGTACATAGGATGGTATATTTGGTTTGAATGTTGAATCCATCGCTACAGCAATATATGTAAATGTATCTAATGCAGCAGTACCATTGGGAGTAGTTACTTGAACTGAACCAGTTGAACCAGACCCAACAACAGCAATAATATTCCCTGATGAATCAAATGTAAAAGAAGATGCAGCCGTCCCTCCAAATGTTACACCTGTTGCTCCAGTTAAATTCTGGCCCTTGATTACTACAGAAGTGCCGGTTCCTCCACTTGTTGGACTAAATGATGTAATTGAAGGAGATTGAACGTTTATTATTGTACCTGAGCTATTATACAATTGCTGTACTTCAGCAACTGTTAATGCCCTGTTCCAAACACAAATATCATCAATACTACCAGGAAACCCATCTGTAAAATTATAATAGGATCCCTGGGCATTTCCAAGAATAGTGGGTAATGACCCATTATTTATTGGAGCAATTACATTAGATATAGAATCAGGAGTAACATTATTAAATTGAGGTAGTTTAATTCCATCAATGTAAAGTAATAGATTTGTGTTTTTTATAAAACCAGCAGTTGCATTAAATATTGCTGCAAAATGATGCCATTTATTATCTGCATAATTTACAGGATTGGTCTGTAAATAATTGGAAGTTTCCCATTGATCATTACAAGAGTCGAACTCTGTAATGAAAAATAGATTATTTGCACTTCCCACAACAACCCTTAAACCACCTGGTCCATTGCAAGGTTGATCTCCACAAAATATTGTTCCTTCGCGATTAATAGAATTAGTACTTTTCTTAAACCATCCCGAGATAGTATATGAAAGAATACTATCCTCATGCAAATTAGGAATTTTAATATAGTTAGGAAGTAATGAACCAGAATTATAAGGGTTTGTTACTTCGCCAAAAAAATATGCACTATTAGGATTACCAAATCTATCAGTGGTCAAAGTTGCCCCATATACAGTACCATTATATCCATTTCCACTGCTATCTATTGCATTACCAGTAAAAGGATACCATGCTACTAAACCATTTTTTGGAATATAGGATGGTATGTTCTGTGAAAAGAGAATTGATGAAAGCGAAAGGGTGAATATAAATACTAACGCATACTTTTTCATACTTAAAGTATTAAATATAATTTATTTTTGTATTAATATAGTAGATTTAAAGAGAAAATTTATTTATTAAATCCAGATTTATATCCTACGAAATAAACTTATAGCTTGACCGAATTTAACTTCAGACAAAGAAGTGTATCACTCATGCTTTTACGATGAGTCAACTGACCGATTGCCATGCAAAGAAGCTGTTTCCAGGAAGTAAATTCTTTTGCTTTGTAATTGCCATTTTATCGATTAACATAAACTTTGAAAAGATCCTGAGAGGCAAAATCCATTATCAGAGTGAACGTCATACGTACTTTTTTCATTATCAATGATTTACACAAAAACCTAAAAGAATAAATTTCAAATCAACGCCGATCTAAGAAATACTAAAACATAGAACAGTCAAGTGCTTCAAAGAACTAATATCTAAAAAAACACAACGCTTGAGATAATTTTAAAAGAAATATAAACCATCTCAATTATATGAGATGGTTTATTAAATCCAGATTTATATCCCCCCGAATTAAACTTGATTTATAATGTATCCTAACGAATAACTGTTCTCTTTTTCTCCCTGATTTAAAAATTATTTTTTTTGATAGTCTTTTTTGAGATATTTACTGTCCAAATGGAACATTTAGGCAGTATTTTAAATAAGTATTTAGAAGGTGATAATCAATCTGTTGCAGATTTATATAACAGATTGAAAGTTCGTCTTTTACTCTTATCATATAATTATTGCAGGGATAAAGAAATTTGCCAAGATATAGTTCAGGATGTTTTTGAGAAAATGCTGGGGATACCAGTTGAGAAAAGATGCGAATATTTTGGGAATACTACCAATAATATTGAAGCTTATATTACTATAATTGTTAAAAACAGATGCCTGGACTTTTATAAACAAAAAAATAACAGGGAGAAAATACTATATGCCATTCGTTATAAAGCAAATGGTATTTCTGAAAATAAAGCTCAGGACAGGTTTTTAAAAGATGGCTTAATTGAAATGCTTCATAAACTACAACCTAGAGAACAGGAAATTATACAATTGCATTTAGATGGATTTTCTAATGAGGAAATTTCAGTTCAATTAAATATTTCCTACAATACAGTTAAGAACAATATTTATGAAGCCAAACAAAAATTAAAAAAAATGTGGGATCTATTTATGAACTAAATAAAATCAATGTCAGATCAAAATAAAAATATTGAACAACTAACTTTAGACGAAATACTTTTAGCATCTAAGCCAGAAGCTACTGAATCATATCGTGCTGAAATTAAATCAAAATTAAAGGATCTTAAAACAACTGACGAAGTATTATCCGGTGCTATAAAATTTTTAGAAGATCATCATTACGATTTTAATGCACTTCATGATTTTCTGAATACACCAGCAAATTTTTCAGATAGCTTAAAAAAACAACCATCAATTAACTTTAAATTCAAATATATTATAGGACTGGCCGCAATATTTATACTTGCCATTGGTTTTTCTTTATTTTATTATATTAAAGTAATACCAAAAACAATCATTACAGAATCAGTATTTTATGAACCCGGATTACCTGTCTTTGCATCCATATCAGGTAGTAAGGAATTTCATGAATTAATGTCAGCTTATAAATTGCAGGATGCTAATACAGGATTGACCTATTTTCATAAATTAATTTTGCAGCAGCCCATGAATGATACATTGAATTATTTTGGCGGATGGCTTTACTATCAAAATAATAAAATGGACTCAGCAGTTTTGACTTTCAGGAAGGTTGAAGAAATGAAATCATCAGATTATCTTTACAAAGCAACATATATGAAAGCTGTTTGTTTATATCTAAATGGTAACAAGGCGGAATCAAAAGCAGCTTTTGAATTAATACATCAAAATAAATCTGGTGAATATTATATTAATTCTGATAAGGTATTAGCTGATAAAAGACTATGGTAGTTTACGAGGGAGTTTAATTTTATTTCTTACCTTATAGAAGTAGAATAGCAATGGGATAACGAATAATGTTACATACCAATAATCAGTTCTCTTATTTTCAGTTATCAGAATTGGAGAATCATCTCCAATAAGAGCTAGTCCTCCCCAATAAACAAGATTTCTTTCTTCCTCAGTTTTCGTTTGAGCCAGATAATCATTTTTAGCATTAGTGAGAGCTGAAGATTTAATCATACCTAAGGATAAGTAATGAAAAAATCGTTCTAAAATAAATGCAGTGGAACGGTCATCTAATTTCCAATAGGAATACAAACAACTTTTAGATCCTGCATAAGTAAACCAATAAACGAGATTTAAATAACTATTTGTAACCATATCATCACCTAACCCGGATTCGCAAAAAGAAAGTATAGTCAAATCTGCATACAAAGGTGTTTTTATTATCTCTATTGGAGTTAAGAATTTTAAATCCCCATCTTTTAAACTATCCATTGCAATACTAAGGGTTTCAGTAGAACTTGGATTCGTTAAACTGTGTCCCATTATATTTAATATTGCTGCTTTTCCTGCATTAGTCTTGTAATTCAATAAAGTTGCTCTTTTCTGGTCATAAACCTTAAATTGATACCTGTCTTTCAAATAATGAGAAGCTTCTTTAAAAAAAGGCAATTGATAATATTCGGTATTGATATAGTCCGGAATATAAGCCTGTAAACTATTTGAATTTTGTGTATCACTATTTTTTATAGTCTTTCGTAATCTGGCAACCTGAAAAGAAAAGTCATACGTAATTTTGTATTTCTTAAAAATAAAAGGTAATGAGCTAAATGTATTATATCCTGATGTATCCGAAATCAGCATATCAAGTTTTACTTTTGAAGAATAAGTTGAAGGGAAAATTGCAAGTTGATTTATCTTATTATTTAAAAATGGTAAAATTGGTTTAAATAAAATATTATAGGAAGAAAAATAAAGCTTTTTGAAGTAGGAAAAATCATTTAATAATAAATTGTAACTTCCGTATATTTTATCATACACATTTAGTTTAAACCTAAAAATTGCAGTTGTATCCGCTGTTATTACTATTGCATAGGTGCTTTGAATATATGTATGAATATCTGAAAAACTTATAATTGACTGATTGGGTAAAAGCAATTTCTGTATTGCTTTAAGCGATAAGATACTAGAATTACTATTGATATTATACCTGCTAATAAGTTCGTTCTTAAGATTAATGTACTTAGCTTTTTCCTGTGCTTGCCAGGCTATTTCAATATATTTAGCATCATGTTTTGAGTGGTATAAATCATTACATATATGTACTATAAATTCATAAGCGTTGTTTACATAAAAATTTCTAAAAAATTGTAATGTTTGATTTTTATTAATTTCCATCCACTGATCCCAATAAGGTGCAATTTGCTCAAACTGTAAAAGTGCATGTTCTTTTCTTTTAATTAAGTTTTCCCCTTTGTAAACACTATCCAATACACCTAACTTCCATTCATAGGTATTCATATATGTATAGGTAAAACTTTCTATGGGGATCTTATTTTTTAATAAAATAGATTCGGATAAGGAAAATTGTTTTACAGATGAATTGTATAATCCAAAACGGAAATAAAGTAAACCCTTTAGATTATTTAAAAACACCAAATCAATTTGATTAGAAGGATAATAGTTTTTTAAGATGCTTTGTGCATTATCAAATGCCAGTAATGTTGAGGATAATGCTTTTTTTAGATTGCTTTTAGGTTTTGTTGAGCTTGCTGAGTCCATTAGCCAATTTCCAATGGCACGCCATAAGTTTACTTGGTCATACTTTTCAGTAAATGTTTTTTTAACTTTTAAAAGTTTAATTGCATTATTGACATGATCAAATATTATTACTCTATCATAATTTCTGTCGAAATTTATCAGTCCGGTAAAATATATTAAAGGCTTATATTTTAATATCTCCTCTTTTTTGGCATTCTTATATAAATTATTAGCTGAATCTAAATAGGGTTTCCCATTTTGAATCTGAGCTTGATAAGCATAATATCTAATAAAGTTTGTGAATGCTCTAAACTTGTAATGTGGTTTAATCTGATATTTCCGGGTTAATTGTAAAACAGTATCAGAAATTTTTTTAAATTTTTCTAACCTATTCATACCAAAATAGCATTCAGCCAATACTAAATAAGTATCTGCCTTAATTTCAGGATTTTTATTTAAAACAGATAACTGCAAAATATTATTTAATTCATCAATCGCTTCTAACCGTTTTCCATTTTCATGTAATATCCTGGCAGTCAGTATTTCTGCTTTCACTGCAAAAAAATTGTTCTTACAGTTTTTTTTAATTTCATTTAAAATGTTAAGCGCCTGTTCATGTTTGCCAATATCTATTAAGGATTCTACTTTTTCAAGTTGTATAGAATCTTTATGAGTTACTTCTTGCGCAAAAAGGAATGACTGTATAAACAATAAACTAATTGTCAGAGATAATAATTTCATAGAAACTTATTGGAATTCTAGAAAAATGGCAATTCAAAAAGGCAAAGAATATATATAATTTTAAAAATAATTATATATTGGAACTAAAATATTGACATTCATCATCTTCAATATATATTTTCAGGAATAGATATTTAAATTTCCTTACTTCTTTAGATGCAAAATGAAAGTTATACCGAAATTTCGACTCCCTGTAAAAAAAGAAAGTTGAGTTTAATATAAAATAAAGATAATGGAACTATTGAGTTTAGTTATTTTCCTTCCCATTTCATAAGATGTACATTATTCCATAATTTGGAATAAAATTCCAAATTTTATAGGAAATGATAAAGGAGCCGAAATATAAGTAATTGATAATCAGTTTATTTTTTAGTTTTTGGCATTTGGTACACTTATGGATTTATATAAGAAAGAAACCAAAAAACTAAAACTAAAAAATCTGTCACCTATGTTTACCAGAATCAAATTTAACCTGATGATTGCTTTTGCAGCAATTTCTATCATCGCAGCATCAACTTCTTCTTATACTAATATGTTTGGCAAAAAATATCATTCAAATTTAGATTTTACCTGTTGCAAAGGTGACCAGTTATATATTCATCATTTTTATACCACTCAGTTCTTTTGGCTGGAATCAAATAACGGATATACTGTCGAAGCTGTTGGCAATCCTACTCCTGGTGGGTGTAATGTTCAATGCGAGTAACTTTAACATTTTATGAATTATGATTAAAATATCAACTAAACCGGCTTAGAAAATTATATAGGTCCTCGTCAGGATCAAGGTTTAGTTTTTTCCTGATTCGTGAACGGCTTACATTAATACTAGAAGGGAGTACCTGAAATAATTCTGCCATTTCTTTAGAACTTAATCCAACCCTCAGGTAGGCACACATTCGTAAATCGTATATTGATAAATTGGGAAATTTCTCTTTCAGAGATATAAAAAAATGCTGATGTAGTTCATCCATCTGTATTTCAAAGGTTTTGTCTTCCTTTTCCAGATATGAATCTAATAACCTCCGCATTTCTAGTCGACGTATTTTGGATATTGATGGATTTTCATCCGCTTCATGTATTTTATTTTTTAACACAAGTAATAAGCGATTTTTCTCATCATTACTTTTGGCTTTTTTTGCCAGTTCGATCGTTTTAAAACGAATCTGCTGTTTTAAATTATTTTTTTCATTTTCCGTTATTTCTTTCGATTTCAATATTAATTCCTGTTTGTATTTTTCTGCCTGCTCCTGAAGAGATATTTGTTCTTTTTCCAGCATCTTCAATTTTAAGTTTGCCATTTGTAAAAGATGCCACTTTCTAAAGAAATAAAAAAGAATCGCAAATAGTACAATACACAAAAAAACAGTCTCCCAATTTATTTGAAAAAAGAGGTTACTAATATTGTTAAGAAATGATATAATAAAGTAGTATGGGGCCATTAAAATATTTATAATTTTACATAATAAATTCCTTTACACTTTAATTGAATATCAGCAATCTTTAGAATTAAATAAATTGCAGATCATAGCAGCATTTGATATTTTTGCTTCATTACCAATTTTGGCTTTCTGTCTAATTTAAATAAGCCCCAATGCTTTTCGGGTTCCAAAGGTTCTGGAGAACCTTTCCATTCTTCATCAAATGCTTCAAATACAAAAGTGAGAATACCCTCAGAATTGGTCCACCCCATCAGATCCTCATAATATATTTTTTGATTTTTTTCATTTACAATTTCAGGGTTAATTCCCCGCCCATTGGAATTGGTTGACCAGCCCGCTTCAGTTATTATTACAACTTTATCCGGGTATTTATTTGCTACAGCGTAATAATTACTTTTGGTATATTCAAGCGACTCATGTATATTTTTATATTCCCATACCGGATAAGTATGTATAGAAATAAAATCAACTACTTGCACTAATGATTCTAATTTATTTAACCATGGTACATAATTTTCACAAAAACTAACAGGTTGAATGGCTCCTTTTTTCACTATATTCACATACTCTACTACCTGATTCACTGATACATAATGGTCTGTCCATTCAACACAGGCTTCGTTTCCTACAGAAAGTGAAAAAACAATATCCTGATATTTGTTTGCTAAAGAAATTAAAGTTTGAATTTTTTTTAAGTTTTTCCTCTTATTTACAATCAATTGTTCTGCTGAGTATACACCGCCTCCCCATGGACAACCAAAATTGTTCAACTCAGCTTCTATATAAGCACCTAACATTACTTTAAAATTCAACTTCTCATTTCTGATAACCTCTAAAACAGCTTTACCGTGTTCATCACAATCGTATAATCTTAGATATTTCCAGTTATGCTGCAGAATAATCAAATCTTCTTTTATTTCTTCATAAGAAGGGTAAATTCCACCCGGGCTTTGTCCTTTCCTGAAACCAGAATAGCATATTGCATTACCAGGGATGAGCCCTAATTTTTTAAAACAATCCATCTCAGAATTTTAGTTTTTCATTTTTATCCCAAATTCCCCAATATGCTCCAACTCTTCCTTCAGCACCCACTTTCCAGGACTCATCAAAGGAAGAAAAATAAAACACTTCAATATTTTCATCCATAGACCACAATTGAGTATTGATAAAATATTGCAAAGCATTTTCTGCTGATGGATATGCACCTCTTAAATTTTCTCCATCACTGGGCCAGCCTGTTTCAGTTACAATAACTTTTTTCCCTTTTCCGGCAACTACTGCCTCCCGATACATTTGCTTCAAATAATCTAATGAGCCGTCAAACGGACAGCCCTCCCAAAAAGGATAACAGTTAGACAATATCACATCACAAGCCTCTGTAACTTTTGGGCGATGCGTAAATTCATAATAAGCGTCTACATATCCTACAGGAATATCAGGAATTTCCTTTTTTACTTTATAAATAAAATTCAGTAGCTCTTCTTCTGTTAAATCATTCCGATATAATACTTCATTCCCTACTGCAGCTATATCTACAAATCCTTCTTTGGCTAATTCCAGTAATCCATTAATCTCACGGTCATTAATTTCAGGGTCATTTCCCAACCAGGCACCTACCAGGGTTTTCAATCCGAATTCTTTTGCTATCCTTGGAATATATTCATTACCATCTGTACAGGAAAATGATCGTATCCAGCTGGTATAAGGCTTTAAAATCTGTATTCTTCTTCTAACCTGTTCTTCGGAAATTTGATCTCCGGGCTTTTGGCCGTCTTCATATAAACTAAAACAAAATCCGTGGGTTCCATTATTCAATATCTCAATAAACAAATTTTTAATTTCCTCTTCTGATTTACCCAGTAAATAATTTTCCTGATTTACTTTTTGTAACGATAAATATCTATCAATTCTGTATGACATACCTGTTGATTTTTATATTGTAATTTATTTAAGTTCTCCTCTTCTTGCTATTAGCTCTTCTCTTATTTCTTTGGCTCTTTTTTCACTGATATTATAATTCCACATAACTATAATAGCAAGTAAGCCAGCTACTGAAGGTATAATTATATCTGCTAACCTTAAATAGATAATGGTATTCCCATTTTGCGCTTGAACATTTTGATTAAACCCTACAGCACTTAATATAACACCACTTAAAAATAATGCAAGTGAAGTTCCCAGCTTTACCATCCACCAGTACACAGCTCCGAATAATGCTTCTTTTCTTGGCATACCATTTTTAAGTTCATCATAATCGCATACATCTGCAGTCATTGACATCATCAGGGTAAATAGCCCGCCAATTCCGAATGACATCAGTGGTAACGGCAAGAACATTAACCATGGATTTCCCGGATGAAACCCCCACCATTTTAATATATAACCTACTATGGATATTAAAGTGGAAACTATAAATGCATTCTTCTTCCCTATTTTGGTAGACATAAAAGTAATGACAGGTATCACTAAAAATGCCGTTATTAATGCACTTACTGTTCCAAACCATGCAGGCCATTGACCAGCAGCAGGCTGATTACCATTAAATAAAAAGTAGATCACAATAAAAAAAGCAAACTGTGCTACAATCTGAAATCCATTAAATACAAGGAAAGTTGCACCACAAAGCCTTAAAAATGGTTTATTGGTAACAGTTTTCTTTATATCATTAAAAAAGTGTTTCATATTGGATAAAAGATCTTTAAAAGACAATTTAGTCTGCCCATGTAAATGTGTTTGATCAATTTCTTTGCAAAATAACGCAGGCATTAATCCCATTACCAAACAAATAATTCCTACCCAAACAGACAATCTCCTTACCCCTATCGGAGCATTTGGAAATAATTCCGGACGGGAGATCAGATACCAAAACCAGGGAGCAATCATCCAGGCAATTTGCCCCATTATTTGTGATAATGCCATTAACCGCGTACGTTCATTATAATCTGGTGTCATCTCATATCCCAAACCAATAAGCGGAGCAGCAAAAATGGTATACCCAATGTAAAAAATAACAGACATCAACAAAAAGAAAATGAAATTATAAGTTTCATGATTATTGCCTTGCTCTGGTAATTTTAGTTGCCACATTAATATAAAACTAATACCAACAATGATAGCTCCTGCAAATATATAGGGTCTGCGGCGGCCCCATTTTGATCTGGTATTGTCTGAAATATAACCCATTATAGGATCAAGTATTGCATCCATAAATCTTGGGATGGCTGCTAAAATACCCGCTTTATATGGGCTCATTCCAAAACCTACTACCAGAAAAAACATAAATACGCCAAGTGCTGCAGGCAACAATTGGTTGGTTAAATTTCCTGCACCAAATGCCATTTTTTCTGCTAAGGGCACTATATCTTTTGGGTTAGTCTTAGAAGTAGTCATATTGCTGGTTTTAATTTTTTTAATATTATGGTTTGAATTGACTTTGGCTGGATGGAAGCATTGAAATTTTCCTTTTTTATAGCTATCTGATATACTTTCTCCATTACTGAAGGGTTAAAAACTATTACAGCTATCGTTTGATCTGTGTTTTGAACTGCTGTGACCATTAATTCATTATCCAAACATTCAAAGCCTATTCTTACTGCACCGGGCCGGATGAATTTGCTGAAATGTGCAATCGTATAATACAAAGGAGTAAAATATACTTCGTTATTTACTGTATCTGCTATTACAGGCGCTGTACACCAGTTATTAGCCCAGTTTGGCCCTCCCTGCTTATCCAGCACCATATTCCAGTCTATCCAACCATTCACATAATTATTAAGGCAACCAATTATATCCCTGGCATAACGAAATACTGGTACATATTCAGGATGTAAATATTTTTGATTTTCCGGAGCCCATGTCCAGCCCCAGTCTTTTGCTGCCTTACTCCAATACCAGGTATCATCTTTCCATTTGGGCACTTCTCCATCTATACAAGCTTCCGTTTGAATTAAATATTTATCCGGGGCCAATTGGTGCACCCTTTGTAATGATTCAGGAAAATAATCATAAGTACTTCCATACCAATGAATGGCAGTTCCACTAAAATATTTAGCAGTGTTTTTATTTTTAAACATTACCTCTGCCCATCTGACTAATTCGTCACCACGATTTTGATCATACCCCAAAACCTTAATATAGCTTAATCCTGCTGATTCTAAATTTGGCCCTAAATAATTTTCAACAAAATCTGTCATTTCCTCAGGGGTGTAATGCATACTTTCCCAATTATTACCATTACCCAATGGTTCATTTTCTACTGTCAATCCCCAAATTTTAATGCCTTCCTGTTGATATGCTTTTATATATTTTGAAAAATATAGTGCCCAGGTATTTCTGAATTCCGGCAAAAGTTTACCGCCACGCCAATCCTTATTATCCTTCATCCAGGGTGGTGCCGTCCAAGGAGATGCTATGATTTTAAAACCATCTTTTGAAATTGTAATTGCATCTTTAATAATCGGAATGATATCTTTTTTGTCTTCATCAATCGAAAAATGTTCTAAATGCTTATCATTGGGTATATTGGCATACGCATAATTATCTAAAGAAAAATCACAGGAATTGATATGCGTTCTGGTTAAAGAATATTTAGCACCCTGCTCACTGAAATAAGCTGCCAGTATTTTGTTCCGGTTTTCCTGACTCAGTGTATTTAACAGAAATGCAGAAGATGCAGTAAATGACCCACCAAAACCAATTATTTTTTGAAACGTTTCTTCTGGTTTTATTGTGATTAAAATTTGATTTATATTTTTAGAAAATTCATTTATCTTATTCAGCTTATTACCCTGAGCTGAAGTTTCATACACTTCTATATTCAAATGATCATATTGAACCTGGATACCCCCTTTCATAAAATTAAATAAAATAATATGGAGTAAAATAAAACGGGTCATTTTAACTTTTAAAGTACACTTGTAAAATCCTGATTATAAATCTTACGTTCATGCTATCAAATCATTTTCTGTAATACTAACTTCAATTTTCTCAACTACCCCCTCTCTGCCGAATATCATTTTACTGTTTCGCGCATCTAAATTTAATTCATCCCTGGTTTCACATTTTCCATCCGTATAAAAAATAACCATTCTTTTTTCCTGTGAAATTTTATAGATAACCGGAACCTGACAATAGGTAAAACAAAGTGATTTTTTATCTAAAATAACATGATGCGCTTTAGATAAGACATCCGTATACTTTACTTCTTTAGCACCTGACAAAAACTCCTTTTTTCTGAGTAAAAAAGGTTGAAAATAAATTTTACTATCCCTTACAAAAACACCCAATTCGCCAAATCTGCACAAAATATCTTCTTTAACTTGTCCGGTCATACCAGGTTGCTGAGCACCCTTACCTAACGGAGTATGTGAATAAGGGTCGGTTGGAAATGCACCATATAATTCGGGCGGTTTGTGAACTCCAATTCCTTCATTGATCTCATAATAATGGTCTGTTAACCCTTTGACAGTTGCTTTACTTGCTTTGATATCAATAGCATTCATGCAAGTTTCCAGAACTGCCAATTGCAACTTAGAAACCATATGCCAATAAATTGAACCCAACCCTTCGTAACCGAAGAACGTTCCGGACCTTCCAGTAAATTCTTTATGATTGAAAACTTCTTCAAAAATATCCAGAATCAGATTGTTATCTTTTTCCGCAAGAAGTTGATACTCAGTATTATTAAATTCGTTTAAAGCCATTACAACATCATGGGCATTTTTAAAATTGCCATTAAAATGATACCCGTTTTTACAATCTTTTTCTATCAGCTGTACATTGGAATCATTCACCAATTTTATTAATAATGCTGACTTTAGTACTAACTGTTGAGGAATATAATTTTTCTGTAGAAAACCAGGCAGGTTTTTGTTAGGATATAAAATATAGCTGTTTTGATCTTTTCTGTAAAGGGCACTTTCTTTAAGCACATTCAAAAGTTCAAGTGATTCTTCTGCAGAAAGATAACCAGAACTTAGAACAGCTACCTGCCCCTCCAGCATTTCACTTAAATGAGTAATTGAAATGCCATCCTGGTTAGCATTCATTAAATTGTATGCATGATATAAATGATCCTCCCGTTTGTTGACTTTAATGGAATGTTCCATAAACTGGGTAGCAGTTTCAAAAAAATGCAAAATCCATTGTAGCTCTACTGTTGATTTATTTCCTGAAAAACCTCCCAGATAAATTGAATTTCTAAAATGGCTGGCAGCTTCTCCATTTATATCCATTATTTTTTTCCGGTTTTCATCACTAATACTTCCGGATAATAATGATTTTGATTGGTCCAGATTATGAGCAATAGTATAAAGACAAGCATACAGTTCAGAAGAAATCTCCACTTCTTTAATGGCTGTACCTGAAAGAATTTTACTAAAAAAAGTTAAAAATCTTCTTAAATAATACAATGTTACCATTGATACACCATTCCCTACTAAAGCATTATTGGCATCATTCCATTCAGGACGTTGGGTGTTCATCCAGATTCCGGCTTCAGGAATAAAATTTGCTATTTTTGCTAAAATAGTTGCTAAGATTTTTTCTATAAAATTCACATGATGAATTTCACTGATTAAGCTTCCTAACAGTGCACCGTCAGACCCATTTTGCTCGCATTTTTGCCTGATATTTTTATCTGATTCAATATCAAAATGAATGGTATCTTTTGGATTTTTAAGAATGTCTTCATAAGATTTAATTTTATAGGGAACATTTGCATAGACAAAATAATCTTTATCAAAAAGATTGTGCAAAACAGAAGGCTGATGGCTTTCAATAAATTCTAGAAATTTCAATAAATAAATCAGCTGGTGATCGCCCCAATATCCAATATAAGACCATGGGTTATCTGGTTCTATTACTTCCCAATCAAAGCCATCTTTTATAATCCTGTATGGATTATACCCATCAAATGTAGATGCATTTAAAAATTTAAAAATCATTCCTTCTGTAAACTGAGGATAGGAGTGCGCAAGTGCTTCCCAATTTTGAAAAATATCCCTCCAGTTTCCTTCATAATCCAATATTTTGGATCCATCCAATTCACTTCGTGTATTGATAGAAAATCTATTCCACGGACGGCTGGGGTCTCCATGCCTTCTGCTGAATTTTAAGGGAAGGTATTGAATTGCTAATCTGATAAAATCTATATTCCCAATGTTAACAGCCAATTCTTTTAATTCATTTAAAGAAAATAAATCCGGAATATATTGGAGTTGAGTACCAATATCATTAAATAAATAACGATTGGCTCTTCTTAAATAATTTAAGAAATCCAATTTCTCTATAGCATAATTATTATCAAAAATACCGCCACGCATTATATTGAACAACACATTTGAAAAATGGCGTGAATCCCGCAACCCATCAGCAGTAAATTGTAAAGCATCAGCCGAATCACACAGTTTTAATAAATTTTCTGTTCCCAATTCCACATCAGCTATTACCTTTTCATATAAACCTTTATCATTTTGCAGGCTGTCTATAAGCTGAACAACTGCAGCATGATTGTTATTAACATTAGCTACTATAATCCATTCTTTTTCTTCCTGACTGGAAAATACAGTCTCACTGCTAATAAAGTAAGCCCCTTTCTGCCCCTTTATATCTTCCTCGTTAAAAACAATTCCGTTTTCCCTGAAATTATGGAGTTGATTAACAGATAAAAGATGTACAGCATTTTTAATTCCCACACTCCATACAACATTGGCTTTTAATGCTTCACTGGGTTCGGCTTTATCAACAATAATTGCACTTAAAGAAAAAATTCCCAATCCCGTTTCAGTATGCAATTCACTTCTTTTATAAGCATCTGCCAGATTACTGGTCAGGTTTTGCAACTCACTACCTACCCCATAAGGAAGAATATTTTGCAACCCATCCAATAAATGTATCGTTATGTCATCCCGCGTTAAATTAATCAGTTTACTTTTTCTTACAAAACCATAGAGATTACTTGAATTCCATTCATAAGAAAAACAAAGTCCTAAATCCTGATTAATTTCTTCAAAAATTATTTTATTGCCGTATTTGCTTTTATATAAATTTCGGGTAAGGTTAAACTGATCTTCACTTCTTTCAGAAAAAGGTTCCCATACAAATACCTCTTCTTTTTTTAAAACCCTCAGTATAGTTTTACTGCCTGTGTTTTCAACAGACGCTGTAATTTTATCCTCTGTATAATATGGAAACAAAGCATGATTTGCATCTTTTCTTCCGGCACTTATTCCACCATTACTTGCAATAAACATCCAATGATTGGAATCACTTACAATACTCATAAAAAAAGGGCTCAATCTGTTTACATCAGAAATTTTATAAAAAATTTCATTTCCAAATTCTTTTGCCTCTAAGCCAACTCCTTTTTTAACTACCGGATCTTCAGATTTTGTTTTCATGGTATTAAGTAATATAGATTTAATGCCAGCTTTTTTGTTGATGTATCAAATTATAACTGATTATAAACTTTCACATAATCAACATACATGGTTTGTGGGAAAGGAGTACTGGAAGTAGGCCAGCCAACATAGGTTCCACCAACAGCCACATTAAGCAAAATATAAAATGGATGATTGAAAACCCAATTACCAGTAACATCACCCGGAGTTATCACTTCATACAGAAAATTATCTACAAAGAAATCAATATAATCGGGGCCCCATTCTATTGCATAAAGATGATAATCAGTATCAAATCTTCCATTTGGCAGTTGATATGCTTTTGTAATGGCACTTGCTCCGGAGTAACCAGGGCCATGAACACTGCCATGGTTAATATTCGGTGCCTGGCCTTGCTGCTCCATAATATCAATTTCACCACACTGAGGCCAACCTACTGTATCTATATTTGAGCCAAGCATCCAAAATGCCGGCCAAATACCTGGCCCGTATGGTGTTTTAATACTGGCTTCAATCCTTCCATAAGTTTGAGAAAATAAATTTTTTGATTTAATTCTTGCCGAAGTATACACCCCTGATGAAGGTTGAAGTGCTTTAATCATTAAATGGCCATTACCATCCATTGATAAATTAGCACTGCTATTGGTATAAGTTTCCAATTCACTGTTACCCCATCCCCCTGATCCAATGTCAAAAGACCATTTGGAGGCATCTAGCTTTAGTGAATCAAAATTATCACTCCATACCAATTGATAATTTCTGTTTGGTAAAGTTTGAACGGTATTTTTCTGGCAACTTTGCAGTAAGGTTAAAAGAAATAAACTTACACTTCCAATTAATAAATATTTATGCTGCCTTATTTTAAGAAAATTATTCATACTTAATTATTTTTATATTAAATATTCTGTTTTTAAACTCTATTGATGGAAAACAATATTATTTAAATAAATATTACCGTTTCCTACAAACATCAATTGGAACACATTGGTTAAATCTACCTTATTTGCCGGGTCAGATGTAAAAGCAGTTAAAGGAATATCTGCACTGTTCCATCCAGAGGCAGTGGGTACTGAAAGTGTATAGGATTTTTGAGTTGTAGGATTAGGGCTAATTAAAAACACCTGTAATGCAGTTGAATTGGCAGAATAATAATCAACATGCAGATAACTCATTGCAGAAACATTTACTCCGGCATTGTTGGGATCTAACTGAGTGCCCTGATAATTCAGGTTTGTGTAAAGCAAAGTATTATTCCCTGAAATAGGCACCTGTGTAACTACTGTAGATTGACCCCAGTTTGGGAAATAATTAATATTTGGAAGCGCCGGTGTATACGCATTACTGAATATTGAAACTACTTTAGAAGCCGGATAAGTTGGCGTTGGAGCAGCTACAGCTGGCACTGGAGGTATTTTCCAGAAAAATATATTATCCAGATAAACATCGTTTCCATCTCCCACAAACATCAATTGCATCAGATTGGTTAAATCAACAGGTGAGAATGCAGAAAGCGGAATATCAGCACTGTTCCATCCACTTGTAGGAACTGTTAAATTATAAGATGTTTGTACCGGCCCAGGGCTAATAAGAAATACTTGTAAACTATTAGAATTGGTTGAATAATAATCAACATGTAAAAATCCATAGGCGGAAACATTCTGGTTGCTTGCCAATTGTGTACCCTCATAATTTAACCCTGCATAATGCAAAGTATTATTACCCGCAATTTTAACTTGTGATACTACTGTTTGTTGTCCCCAATTTGGGAAAAAATTGGTTCCTGCTACATTAGTATAAGAATCGCTGAATATGGAAAGTACATTTGCAGATGCCTGGGTAGGAACCGGAGCTGCTACTGTTGGTGTAATGGGATATCTCCAGAAATATACATTATCAATCCATACATCGGGCAAATTGTTTCCAACAAAAATAATCTGTCCAAAATGCGCTTTTGTGGTTAATCCAGTAAATGCAGATAGTAAAGTATCTATGCTTATCCATTTATTAGAAACTAAAGCAGAAGCGGGAATAGTAATTGAGCCTGTAACATTTCCTGATCCGGGAACACCACTTGCCCCAAAATCAAGTAATTGAATCTGAAGGCTACTATTCGATGCTATTTTATCCGGTGTATAAATATCTATATGGAAACTCCTGTATAAACTGATATTTTGAGTAGGGCTGGTAAGTTGTGCGCCCACAAAATTGAGATTGCTGTATTGAATAATGGTATCATTGCCTGCTTTGGCAACACTGCTTGTAGTTACCTGATACGGTTGCCAGTATCCATTCCAATAATCAACAGGTACATTATGGTAAACACTGGTTAATAATGAAAGTACGTTTGCCGGATCTTTAGTCGGAGCTGGTGGAGCATTTAATTTACCTATTGAATTTATTTTTAAAGAACCGGAAGCTGCTTTTGAACCTAAAGTTGCTGTAATGGTTGTAGTACCCCCCCCTACAATATTGACTCCTCCGGTAGCAGATACAGTTGCCACAGAAACATTGGAGGAAGAAAATGTAAAATAATATGGGGAAATACTCACTGTTTCATTAACACCAGTGGGTAAGTTTACAGTTGCCTGAAAATTGTTAATTGTGGATGAGTCTCCGGCAATTCCGTAAGGTATAGAATCATTAAGACCATTTTGAATACTGCCAGTAAGGGTGGCAAGGGTGGATATATTTACAAATTTCACCTGATCAATCCAAAATGTATATCCTCTTCCATTTATTGGTGCAGCTGAATAATAAAACAGGCCTTTTTCTGAGGTAAGCTTTGATGGGTCTGGTATGGGAATAATTACCTGCTTCCAATTTGAATTGGCATTAAGATTGTTTAAAGAAACCTGAAATTGGGATGCACCCAGGTCATTACCAAAACCAACCACACCAATAGTAACGGGTTGTGAGGCTTTGATATAGAAAGAGAGTGCATTGTAACCAGCTAAATTTCTTCCGGTTTTACTATAAAATACGCCGCCAGCATAGGAACCCTGAGGGCTGCTTGTATCAGGTACTGCAATACGCATAGAGGCGGTAGAATTGATATAAGTAACCTGGCTGTCTACCTGAAAAGCTTTTACATCAGATCCGCCAAATGCAGCATAACCTTCATCACCCGCAAATCCATTCATCCAAACATTTGCTGTAGTTGGATAGGAAGGGGCCTGCAATTCGGATAGAGTTCTTTTGCATCCCAATCCCATAAGTATTAGTGATACCAAAAGACATTTCATTATCGCGATTGTTAATATTTTTATTTTCATATGTCTGTAGTTTGAAAAATAAATATTTATTTACCAATATTAATTTGAATGTAGGTTCTGATTTCCCATTCGTTTCCATCAGTGAATCCAACAGCATTGGGATCTGGTACAAGCTGGCCGGCAGCATTTACTGTATTAGTTGGGTCATATCTGGGAGAATACTTATTTAATGTTCTATAGGTACATCTGATTCCCATTCTTGTGCCAGGCAGAATAAACCAATCGGGGTTTCCTATTTCTGTAGATAAATCTCCCATTAATTGGAGCGGATAGGTTTCATTAAAATCCCTGTGATAATCATAAGGCCCCCAGTCGTTGATCTTAGCAGTAGCAATAAACTTTACTTTTTTATAAATAGTTCTTACATCTATTCCATAACGGTGAATTAATCTTGTGTCACTGCCATTAGCCTGTCCGTTGCCAAACCAAATATTAGATATTAAACCAAAATTGTGATTGAGTTTAGATACAATTCTGATGTTATTTTCCCATAAGTCATGGGCAGGGGCAGCACCCGGAAATACAAAAGGTGTTCTTCCATCAGCTAATATACCTACTGCTGCATCTTGAGTTGTGGGAAGATGGCGATAAACAAAATCTTCACTTATTGCAAATTTAGCATCTTCAGACCTGTCATTGTCCCAGTCATAAAACCAGGTACCCGGTGTGGGATCAAAAGTTAACAGTAATTCACCTGCAACAGTTTCCCTGTTTGTCCTTACAGCAAATGGATCATCTAAAATATCTCTGGGCCTTCCCGGTGCTGCAACACCCCCCGGTATGGGTCCTTCAATAGGTTTCTGCCATAAAAAATTAGGGGCAATCTGAAAATTTCCAAATGTGTATGTAAAACCACTTAAAGCATTATACTGGTTACCGCTCCCGCAGTCTTTCAATCTCCACCCTGTAAAAGTTTTAGTATAATCTGCACCACCATTGGCTACTAATCCCATCGCAGCTGTTTGTCCATACCAATTGAATTTACCTCCGGAATAGGTAAACTTAACTTTACCTCCAAAATTATCTTTTGATTCAATTTGACTCTGATAAACTGTATAGTTGCCAACATCTCCTCTTACCACCTGAAATGTTCTTCCATTTAAAGGCATTCCACCCCAAAGCCCCCCTAACTGAAATCCGAACTTATTAAACTTCCTTTCTATAACCAACGAAACCCTGGTTGTTTTTGGTTGTGGAATTGCAAACGAACTTTGTATACTGCTGTTCTGCTCAAAATCCTGGTGATACATACCCGTAATATTGAATTTTGCAAGTTTTTTACTGTACTTAAACAAAATCGCAGGGTTTGCTCCCCACCAAAGTTCTGGGCCAAATGCTACCTTTAATCCATCCAGATATTTCTTACCTTCCAACTCAAAACCAAAAGGAGCATTTCCATTGTAGATATCAATATTAGGCCCATAATTAGCTTCCGGATAAAGGCCGAAGAAATCCCCTTCATAACCCCAATGATAATGGCCTGTTCTGTAAAAACCGGTAAGGTTAAATAAATTATTATTCCAGCTATAACTGGCCCTGTATAGCTGAACCCTGTTATTGGACTGAATAGTTTGTATACCATTAGGGGTATTTACTTCTATTGGCCTTCCCCTGTTTTCATAAAAGATTTCATCAATTGGGTTTTGCGCTACATTACCCAAAATATTAAACTGTACATTGGCTGTCATATTGGGTGCAGGGTTGGCGGTAGCACCTACATAAAAAGATTCCATATGGTCAAATCCTAATTTGTTAGGATAGGTAGTGGAATTAGGGGCTGCGGTAGTAGGTGTGGTAATTAAATTACCACCGGTACTGTATGTTGAAAAGTCTGCCCTTAAATTACTCAAATATAATTTACTGCTGGTACTGTTAGTTTCCAAAGCTGCTTTATCTCCACGTGCTTTTAAAACAGCATCAGCAATTTGAATATGATCAAAGTATGTATTTAGTGATTTGCCCTGGTTATCATAAGGGTTAAATTGATGTACTTCTTTAAGTGCGTAATAGGCTGCACGGGGATATAAATCATACAATCCCCTTTCATTAGTTGACCCTTTTGCACAAATCCCAAACCACTCTTCATTCATATTATTCTGGCCTGGCTTATAATCATATAAATAACCCCCATTCACCCAGGATGCATTGGTATTATGAACATCTAAGTCTTTGGTTTGTCCGGTTTTCCACCAACCGTCACTGAACTGGAATGTAAAGCCACCCAGGCAATTCCCTGATTTACCCATTCCTGCAGTATTTGCATAAATTTCTTTCCAGTTACCCACTAAATATTTTGCCTGATCTTCCTGATCTTCCTGATTGCTTAATGCATTAAAAGCATCCGCTCCAAATTCTGTAAACAGGATAGGTTTCCTGCATTCATTCTTAACCCTTTGAAAAGCATCGCCAAATGAAATACCACGGTACATATTCAAACCTAAAATATCCACATCTTTACACTCTTTAGTAAGGATATCCAGAAACAGTAAATCACCATTACAAATAGCAACAGGATGAGACTGATCTATTGATTTCATTTCAACCGCAGCTTCATTAAATAGGCTGTACAAATATTTGGCCTCCCTGGTTGATTTTCTTTCGGCCATTGGAATATTTTCTGATTCTGCTCCCCGCCAGAAAAGGCCATAATTATTTTCATTTCCTAAAAGAAATAATAATAAGCCAGGGGTATTTTTATATTGGTTTACCATTTCCCTTACTTCAGCTAAAAGAAGTTGTTTAACCTGGGGATTGGAATAATCCGTATTCTGAACCCAGGTGCCTTTTAAGGTTAGGCCATAACGACCAAAGGAATGATTAAGTACAGTGTAAATTCCATAGTTTTCATAGATATACTTAATCCATTTAGGAGGGATGCCAGTATACTGCCTTATAGCATTTATACCCATATTTTTTAATAAAGGCATTTCTGTGTTAAGAGCGGCTTTTATAATATCATCGGGCTGCTTCCAAATACTGAAAGCGTAATTAGTACCTATCGGGTAATAATCCCAATTCATCCCGTTGACAATAAAATCTTTCCCATTGACTGAAAGCCTCATTCCTTCATTATTTTCTATAATTTTTACATTATCAGACTGAGCTGACAAGGAGAAGGAAACCACCAGAAAGCTTAGAAATAAAATTGACTTTTTCATTTACAATCGTATTTTGATGAATAGAAAAATGGCGTTTAGCTGATTTGAAAGAGAAATAAGCAATGCGAGAATAAATGTATCCGCTTTTTACTGTTTTTTATATATACAATCGATATACAAGCTGCAGTTTGATGATACTAGTGATTGAAAATCATTTAATTAGAGTTTTTTAAACAGGCTTGCTGTATATTGATTGTATAGCAAAAAGATTCCTGTAATTACTCTGAAGATTTATTTTATGATACCTATATCCTGAAAGGAGCACACTCTTTTATGAAATTTATTATGAAAGACGGAGCAATAAAATGCTGGCCAATGAAACGCTTATATATACTTCTCTTCAATTATATTCAAATGATGTTTATGATGCCCATACAAATGGTTTACCAGTAACCTTACCGAAATCGGATACCCATTTGCAGCACCTGTTTTATCTAGCTCTTCTTCAGAAAGATTGCCAATAAATACAATACTGGCCTGGCGAAATACCTTTAATTCTTCCATAATAACTGCAATCGGGCGCTTATCTGCGGCGGCAGCGGCGGCAAATGATTCTTCATCAAAACCAGGTAAATTGGTTTTGTCTCCACGGGCAATACGTGTAGCCCTGTAAATAATTACCCTTTCACAATCAGTCAGATGCAGCATCAAATCCTTAATACTCCATTTACCAGGGGCATAACGGTACAATAACTTCTCTTCCGTAAGGCAGTTGATCAATGCTTCTGTTTCTGTTAGAATATTGCTTAAATGCCTTAAAAGCTGTCCATCATCCGGAACCACATCTATATAATGCTGATAGAAATCAGGAATACCGCTGGTTGGCTTTGAAATTATTTTCATGGAAAGGCTTTCCGTAAAAATAATTGATTTTGACTTTTTTAAGATGCTATCTCAGTTATTTTATAGTATCTTCTTCTATTTTGTATAAAATGGATATGTTTATATACATTTTAATTAAGCCCAATCATTGCTCACCCTTAAAGATACTTTCATGAAAAAAATAACAGGTGTTTTACTATTTATATTTTCCGTTTTTAGTGTTGGAGCACAAACAACTTTCACTAATGGCGACTCATTACTTACCCAGGGTGTACCGGTTGTTTTTAAATCGGAAACCTTATTTACCATATTTACTGCCCCAAAAGGATTCAGCGCTAATGAACGGGCATTGCTTATTGAAAACCGGCTAAATAAAATAACAGAACAAAACAGCTCTTTTCAGGAAAAGGATTTAGTAATAAAAGATACTGCCGGTGCTTACGTAATTTTTTATAAAGATCTTTTACTGATGGGTGTAACAGAAGCAGATGCACTGGCCAATAAAACCGATGCAAAATTGCTTGCAAATGAATATAGGAAAATTATTACAGAAAAATTATTACAGGTTTTTGCATTTGACCGCCCTGAAGTTATTGCACTTTCTGTTGGGCAGGCGTTGGCTACTATACTGATCCTGATTTTATTTATATGGTTGATTAATTATCTGTTTAAGTTATTGTTGCATAAGTACCTGCTTAAAAAAACGTATACTTCTTTTTATTTCAGAAAATATGAACTGCTAACTGCCCATCAACTGAAAAGCTTTTTCTACCGCCTTGCTATCAATATTAAATGGTTGTTTATTATTTTAATGATCTATGCTTCCTTACCGGTATTATTCAGTTTGTTTCCATGGACCAAAAACATTGCCCATCACCTGATTTCATTTACAATAAAACCTATTGTTTCCATTTATAATTCCATTATAGATTATATACCCAATCTGTTTACGATTACCATCATATATATTTTTACCAGGCAGATCATTAGAATCATCCGCTATTTTGCCGGTGAGATTGAAAAAGGGAAACTTAGCCTACCCGGTTTTTATAAAGATTGGGCAAATCCTACCTACAATATCATTAAATCTATCCTGTATATTTTTATGTTTATTACCATTTTCCCATATCTGCCGGGATCGGACAGTAAAATATTTCAGGGGGTTTCAGTTTTACTGGGTATACTAATCTCTGTAGGGTCCTCTTCTGCTATTTCGAATGTGGTTTCAGGGGTGGTGATTACTTATATGCGGCCATTTAAAGTGGGTGACAGGGTGAAGATAGGGGATGTAACCGGTGATGTGATTACCAAAAATTTACTGATAACCAGGATCCGCACCATAAAAAATGAAGATATTACCATTCCCAATTCAACAATCTTAAGTGGAGGTACCGTTAATTACTCTGCCTGTGCCCTGGAAAAAGGATTGATCCTGAATACCACCATTTCCCTGGGTTATGATACCCCCTGGAAATTGGTAGAGGAAGTACTGGTTAAAGCAGCAAAAGCTACTCCGGATATTTTAAAAGAACCCAGCCCATTCGTTTTACAAACCAGCCTGGATGACAGTTATGTTTCTTACCAGTTGAATGCCTATACCAGAAAATCTAATGAAATGGCTATCATCTATTCAGCCCTGCACCAGCATATCCAGGATGAATGTAATAAAGCCGGAATAGAAATCATGTCTCCCACTTATCATTCCATCCGGGATGGTAATAAATCAACCATACCTGAAAAATAAAACCCTTTTCAAAAACAGCCCTTCCTATCTAATTACAGTACAGGAATATTTTTAGAAACGGCAGTCTGCACAATTTAGTACCCATACACTATTTACCCGTTTGACAGTGATACTTCTATACTGTTGAACATAGGTCATAACTACCCTTTATTGTCATTTAATTGTCACATGTCCCACTCTAGTCCCAGTGAAGTGGCACTGAAGTCATAGTCTTATAGGAGTAGGACATCTCTATCACTTCACTGCTAATTCACTTCAAAATCTCCTGAAGATATATAGTTCAGGTATACATAAGCGTATTCAAAAATGACTGTAATAAAAAGAGAGGCTATACTAAAAATTTAAAAATGGAGAAAACAAAAAAGCCCCGGTAAAGGAGCTTTAATCATTTTTCGGAAAAGGATATAAGATAATAAAATTGGGAAAAGGAATTAAAAGGAATAGCCGCCATTGAAATGGCAGCTATTTAACCCTTAAACATTTTGCAATGTTTTATATTCTATCTGGTATGAAAGTAAAACAGTTTCTTAATAAAATTGTCAATTCTCGGTAAAAAACTGCATTAAATCATTATGAATGGTAAATCAGGATGAACAAATGCTGTTTTATGCGGTTTTTTAGAGATTGATAAGTGCTGCTGGTTATTCAATATCAATATTGTATTTAGAAAGCAATCCGCCCACCCCCTGCAAAGCAAATTTTGCTTTCTTAATCTTATTCAAATCCGGATCAAAAGAATAATTTACGGCTGTTCTGAAATCAGCTTTTTCCAGTATTGTTTGCATAAAACCTGCACTCAGCAGATCGCAATTATTAAATATTGCATTACTCAGATCTGTCTCGGTAAAATCTACTTCTTTTAAGGAACAGTCTTTAAAACTGGCTTTTTTCATTTTCTTCTGGTAAAAAGAGGAATAATCCAGTATACAATTTTCAAAGTTCACCGAAAAAAGAAAATTACTACAAATGCTAAAGTCAATACCCAACAGTTTACAATGCTTAAACTGCACATTTTTCATGCCGGTATTGCTTAATCCGGTTAAGGAAAAGTTGCAGTCGGTAAACACACAATCAATAAAATCATTATTACTGAGATTACTTCTGGTAAAGTTGCAGTGCAGAAAAGTGCAGGCATCAAATTCGCGTCCTTCAACGGCTTTTCCGGTATAATCTACATTTTCAAAAGTTTTGTCTTCGTGCAGTATTTTTTCCATTTTTTTACCGGTAGTTTCTTGATTAATCCAAACACACAGGAATCTACCCGTAAAGTTCATGAACCATACTGAAACAAACAATTCAAAATCTCAGATTTACCTGTTCAGGAAACAGGAATAACGGGCTGATCCTTTAAAATACCGTAAATTCTTTCCACATCTTCCTTACTGCAGAGAGCAGTTCCGGCATTAATGGTAGCAGCTGTACCACAGGCAATTCCATATTTTAACACTTCTTCCAATTCCCATCCTTTTGAAATAGCCAGTACCATCCCTGCCACCATACTATCGCCGGCACCAACGGTACTCTTTACAGTTACTTCAGGGGCAGTAACCTGAAAACTTTTGTCTGCCGATATCAGTAATGCACCTTCCTTACCCATGGACACTACCATTATTTTACATCCGCCCTGATGAATAATAGACCTGGCAGCAGCCACCACTTCTTCCTTTTGCAAATTTTCCTTTCCGTATAAATTACTCAGTTCACCAATATTGGGTTTAATTAAATAGACCCCCTCCTTTACTGCATGTTTCAGGGCTTCTCCGGATGTATCAATAATCAGTTTTGCATTTTTTTTCTTTACAATAGCTGCCACTTTCCCAAAGAAATCTGCGGGAACACCATCCGGCAAACTTCCGCTTGCCACTATATATTCATACCCTTCCTGAGCTTCCAGCCTTTTAAGAAATCCCTTCCATTCCCGGTTTTTTATGGGCTGGCTTACCATACCAAACCGGTATTGCAGGCCTGTAGATTTCTCAAATATGATAATATTGGTACGCATATTTGCGATGACTGGTACTGCAATTGACTCCACTTTTTCTTTCTTCAACAGCTTTTTAAAAAAATTGCCATTAAACCCTCCGGCAAAATACATGGCAGTGCTTTTACAACCCATATGTTCCAATGCCCTGGAAACATTAATACCTCCGCCTCCGGGTTCGTAAGTAGGATGCAGACAAGGCAATTTTTTTTCAGGAACAATTTTCTCTGTTGCGGTTGTTTTATCGATAGCTGGATTTAGTGTAATTGTAATAATCTTTTCCATAGTGAAAAATTAGGTAAATATTTCCTGCAATGTGGCAGGTAAGAATATTTTTAACGGAACAGAAGCCATGATTTTAAGATCAGCTAACAGGGAGGATTCGTTATCCAGGAACTCCAGTACAGCAGCAGATCTGTTTCTTTTAAAAATAGCCGTAAATAAGGCATCCCCTTTCATTTTTTCATTACATAAAACATTTAATAAAACACGGTCATATAATTGAAACTTCCTGTAACTAAAGTCTCTTTTAATCATAGGCACTTTCCCCTCTTTCAGTAACTGAACAATTGCCGCAGTAGTTTTCTGTATAAACTGAAAAGTAAAACCACTGCTGGCTTTGGTTTGCCCTCCTGCAGTGCCTATATTAATAATCCTGGCTTCCTGCTGCTTATAATGTTGATCTGTCATGGGTATAATTCCATATTCCGCATGCAGCACGGTATATTTTTCAATTTGTAAATGATACCTGACATAATGTTCCAGTGCAGTATCGTATGCTGCAGTTTCTAACACTTCCGGTGTAAATAAAGTATATTCTATTAATGCCTGATTATCTTTTACAGGCAATACATACATGAAGGTTGTGCCTGCATGCTGACTAACTGTAAAGTCCATAAAAGTGGCAATTGCAGGATTGAATACAGGAGTTGCTGTCTCTATCAATATGCCTTTAAAATGCTGTAGTAACCGGTATTTACCTCCGGGGGTTTCAAATAGTATAGAATTAAACAGATAGTTTGAATAGTATATACCCTGAGTGGTGGTTAGTTTTGCTTTTTCGCCTTCAGTAGTAATTGCCTGTATTTGCTCGTATTGAAAAACAACATTCGGGAAAGCGCTGGCAATCTGTAACACATAAGTGTAAAAATCTATACCCCGAATTAATTTATACGTATAAGGCGCTATTGAAAAGTTGGAAGAATAATCAGTTGATTGAAAGGAAAATTCCTGCCAATGATGATATACAATCGGCTCAAACAGCCCTGCTTCTTTCTCCCAGAAGCACCAGGTTCTATCGTTCTTTGTTTTAGGTTCTTTATCAATTACCAGTATTTTTTTATGCTGCAGGGAAGGCTCCTGCAGGATGCGCATGAGTAAACTTAATCCTGCACAACCTGCACCTGTAATGATATATTCATAACACTGATCATTGTTTAGAGAGCCGGTATTTTCCTTATTTTCGGTCAAAGGCTTAACTATTACTATTAACTTTCTGCAATGCCTGATCTTTATTCACTTTATCCCAGTACTTTTTAGCTACCAGCAGCATTCCAAAACTTTCCCCTTCTTCCTTATTAAGATGCTTATGGTGCATTTTATGTGCCCAACGGATGGTCCTGATATATTTATTGTTACTCCTGCTCAGCCATTTTAATCGTTGATGAATAATTACTTCATGAACAATAAAATATGCCAGTCCGTATAAAGCAATTCCAAAACCTATAGATGCAGTATAATACAATTGATGTTGAAGACCCAGCATAATACATAACCAGCTGGGTATGGCAAATATTAAAAAGAATGCATCATTCTTTTCAAACAAATGGCCTTCCGGGTTATGGTGGTCTTTATGCAGGTACCATAAAAAACCATGCATTACATATTTATGCGTAAGCCAGGTAATACCTTCCATTCCTAAAAATGTAAGTAGTGTTACTAAACAATAAATAATTATCATAAACATAATCTTAAAGCTAGGAAAAACAATGATAGAATAATAAACAAATGAACTGCAAACTGGTTGTTTTTATTAAAATTAAACAAGTTAAAAAACCAGGAAAGCAGGGCAGCTATCAAAAACCAGCAGACATAATTGTAAGAAGGGATATGGCTGTATTGCCAGTTCCAGAATCCAAGCTTCACAGCTACCGGTTCCAGAATATAATCAAAAACAACCGCAAGTAGGGCGGCATCAAATAACATGGACCATTTTTTAAGGGTGGCTGGCATCGGACTATCCTCCATACCTAATCTGCTCTCTACCCAATTGGTTAACTGATGTATCATTGAATTGCTGCAAAAAATGATTATAAACCAGTTAATTCCAATCAGAATAGGTACATCTGAGAATTTGATTCCTAATACAGGTCCATAGGTATAATTGCCAAACAGATACCCTGTATGAATACCGATCATTTCAACAATAAAACCGGTAATAAAACAAACTGCTGCAAATACAAAGAAAGCAGGCTGCTTTTTTTCCTGAGTTAACACTAACAGAACTGCCATTATGCTTAATGTTAAAGGCGTATTCTGAATAAACCAGGATTTGTATGGTGTAAATACAATCCCTATAAAACCGCTTATATGAAAAAGCAGTGCAATAAACAATGCAAATGATTCTATTCTTTTCAGATTCACTTTACAGCTTTTTTAGAGGTTTTATAATCCTTTGCCACTAATTCACTCATTATTTTTGCACTTTTTAAACATAAGGGTATCCCTCCTCCGGGATGAACACTCCCTCCTACAAAATATAATCCCTTTAATGATGCACTGAAATTAGGGTGCCTTAAAAATGCAGCCATTTTTGAATTGGAGCTGGTACCATATAATGAACCCCTGTAAGAAGAAGTGCGACTTTCCATGATCACCGGATCCAGGAATTCTTCTGTTTCAATCAGTTGTTCCAGGTCTGTTTTCAGTATCCTGTTTAATTTCTGAATCACCAGTTCCCGGTATTGCTTACGGTAAGCCTGCCAGTCCTGCCCTATATTGGCAGGAGCATTCACCATTACAAACCAGTTCTCCCTTCCAGCAGGAGCCTGTATTCCTGGCTCACATTTGGAAGTGATATTGATGTACACAGTGGGGTCTGTATATAACTTTTTTAAGCGGAATAAATGGTCAAATTCTGCCGGGTAATCTTTACTAAAGAAAATATTATGCAGTTCCAGTTCTTCAAATTCTCTATTAATACCCCAATAAAAAATAAAGGCACTGCTGCTTCTTTCCTGTTTCAGTATTTTCTTTGCCTTTTCCGGTTGATTCAGTAAATTTTTATAGGTAAAATAGACATCTGTATTACTTACGATTAGATTGGCAAAAATATTTTCCTGATTTACCACAACACCTTTTACTGCGTTAGAATGGTAAATGATACGTTGTACAGGGGTATTAAATTTAAATTGAACCCCTTTTTTAAGTGCCAGTTGATAAAGGGCATTGGTAATGGAAATCATTCCTCCTGTTGGATAAAAAGTACCCTGGTTTAATTCGAGGTGGGGAATTAAAGTAAGCATTCCCGGTGCCTTATATGGATTACTGCCATTGTAAGTAGCAAAGCGGTTAAATAATTGTACGGTATGATGATGTTTAAATGCTTTTCTATTTACCTGAAACATAGAACGGAAGAGGTGTTTCCAGCGTAGGGTAGCCAGGGCTTTACGAATTGCTGCTTTTCGAAGGCTGCTTCCTTTATGCAGTGAATGGTTTACAAATACGGATCCGATGTTGTGATATAATTTTTCTGAATCTTTGAGGTACTGCTGTACCTCAGATTCCTCTTCCCCCAACTTTTCATTTAATTCTTTTGCCAAAAGTCCGGCATTGGTATAGGCATTGATAATCGTTCCATCTTCATAAAAATATTTAAAGGAGAGGGGTAAGGACTGATAGTTAAAATAGGCAGCTATGGGTTCGCCGGCCAGCGTAAATAATTCTTCCAGATTTTCAGGTTGGGTAAATAAACTAGGGCCCGCATCAAAATGATAATCTCCTGATTCAAAATAACTCAGCTTTCCTCCCGGATAATCATTTTTTTCATATACAGAAACTTCAAAACCCTGTATCGCTAGTCTGATAGCAGCAGCCAGACCTGCAATACCTGCACCAATCACAATGGCTTTGGAACCATGGTTCATTTTGTTGTTATTTTCTTTTTTTCCACCAATTGAATACTTTGGGAAATGCAATATGAAACCAGGCAGTATACTGATCATTATCAGACTGCATTGAAGCTGCTATATCCTCCAGTGTACGGTATTCAAAATGGTGCACTTCATCGGTATTCAAATTGATTTCCCCATCAAAATATCCAACATATACATGATCAAATTCATTTTCAGTTAATCCGTTATCAAAAGGAGCAGTATAAGTAAAATCAAATATTTTTTCAAGATGGGTTTCAAAACCCAGTTCTTCTTTTAATCTTCTTTTTGCTGCAGCATCTGTTGTTTCACCAGGCCTGGGGTGGCTGCAACAGGCATTGGTCCATAAGCCCCCGCTATGGTATTTATCATAAGATCTCTGCTGCAGCAACATTTCTCCTTTAGCATTAAAAATGAATATACTGAAAGCCCTGTGTAACAAAGCCTTTTCATGAGCTTCCATTTTGCCCATAAATCCCAATTGCCTGTCCTGCTCATCCACTAATATTACCTGTTCTGTTTCTGCTAACACATTCACTGATTTGATTATAATAAATTAAACTGGCTGCGTAAACCTGCTTTAGCCAATATAAACATTTTACTGTAATCCGGTATACGGATCCGCTTTTCCATAATTAGCTGGGGCTGCAGCTTTTTAATTTTCTTAAAAAGAGAATAATAATATTTATACGCTACGTACACTCCAAACCTGGCTTTCAAGGGTAATTGAATAATACCTTCAAAAGCTGCAGTAAAATCCTTCTGAATATCTGCTTCAATCAATTGTTTATCATTGAGGGTAAAATTGTTAAAATCACAATCAGGAAAATACATTCTCTTTAATCCCTGAAAATCTGCCTTCACATCCCTGAGGAAATTAACTTTTTGAAAAGCAGATCCAAGACTTTTGGCAGCAGATTCAAGCTGATGATACAATTGCTGGTCTCCGTTGCAAAAAACATAGAGGCACATCAATCCAACTACTTCTGCACTTCCATAAATATAAGTTTTATATCCATCCAGATCGTATTCATATTTATGCAGGTCCATCTCCATACTTCTGAAAAATGCTTCCACCAGTTTCAGGTCTATATTATATTCATTAACAGTTAACTGAAAACTATTTAAAATTGGATTCAGGCTGATCTTTCTTTCAATTGCTTCATAAGTGTCTGACTTAAATTCAGCTAACAATAATGCTTTATCATACTCATGAAAAGTATCCACTATCTCATCTGCAAAGCGTACAAAGCCGTATATATTAAAGACAGGACTACGTAAGTCTCTGTGCAGCAAATGAATGGCACTTGAAAAAGAGCTGCTGTAGCGTTCTGTTGTAATACGGCTGCATTCCTGGCTAACCTTGTGAAACAGTTGCATCATACACTGTAATTTATTTAATTAACCTGCTATTGATTGAATTATAATTTTCCAGAAACCTTATTCGGTTTTTTCAGGACATTAATTCCTGAAATGCTTCACTACTTCTTTGGCCACAACTTCTCCACTGATCAGGCTGGGTGGAACTCCAGGACCAGGTACCGTTAACTGTCCGGTATAAAATAAATTTTTTACCTTTTTGCTTCTGCATGCCGGCTTTAAAATTGCAGTTTGCCATAAAGTATTGGCTAAACCATAAGCATTACCTTTAAAAGCATGATACTGCTCCACAAAATCTGAATGCGCAAAAGACTTTTTATATATAACAGCATCCCTGACAGATTGTTGTAACTGATGCTCTATTCTTTCCATCACCAGATTATAATAATGCTCCCTTAAAGATTCAGTATCATTATCCAGCCCGGTAGCTACCGGTATCAGTATAAATAGATTTTCACAACCTTCAGGAGCTGCATGTACATCTGTTACTGATGTGGTACATACATAAAATAAAGGATTACTGGGCCATTCCCTGGTTGTATAAATCTCTTTACCATGAACCTCAAATGAAGTATCAAAAAATAAAGTGTGGTGTAACACATTATTTAGTTTCTTATTCAGTCCCAAATAAAATATAATACATCCAGGTGCCATTTCCCTGCTGTTCCAATAATCTTTAGTATATGACTGGTGTTTTTTTTCCAGTAGTTCTGTTTCTATATAGTGATAATCCGCCCCACCAATTACCACATCAACTTCATAATTTACACTTTGGCGGGTTTGGCTATTCATCGACAAAATATGCTGAGCACTGTTTTTCGCTATTATTATTTTTTTCACTTCCTCATTAAAGTGAAACTTAACTCCTAAATCTGTTGCAAGACTGTACATGCCTTTTACAATACTATACATGCCATGTTCCGGATACCAGGTGCCCCCCATTATATCAGCATAGTTCATCAGACTATACAATGCCGGTGTTTTTTCTGGCAATGCCCCTAAAAACAATACTGGAAACTCCATCAGTTCCTTTAATTTGGGATTGCTGAAATATTTTGCCACATGCGATTTGATGGAATTAAACACATCTAACCTGAATAGCCCTTTAATTAAATCTTTATCAGCAAATTCAACTAATGACTGACCTGGTTTATGAACCAGTTTCTGAATGCCAACTTCATATTTGTAAGCTGCTTCTTTTAAAAACAGTTCCAGCTTTTCTCCGCTCCCTGGTTCTATGCGGTTAAATAAAGCTTTCAGTTCATTAAAATCTGCGGGTATATCAACCGGGCCATCAGTCCAGTAAATCCTGTAAGAGGGGTCCAACCTTTTTAAGGCATAATAATCAGTTACTTTTTTATCAAACTGATTAAAAAACCGTTCAAAAACATCGGGCATCCAATACCAGCTGGGTCCCATATCAAATACAAATCCATCCTCAGTATATTGCCTGGCACGTCCTCCCGGAATTGAATGTTTTTCAAGTACGGTAACATCCCAACCAGCCTTTGCCATAAAACAGGCAGCAGACATGCCTGCAAAACCAGCCCCTATAATTACTACCTTTTTCTTCAATGATCAGAATATTTTGTTTTAATAACGTTCAATCTGGGTTTTTAATAGTTTCCTTGCAAAGTGTATGCGGCTTTTTATAGTTCCCAAAGGCTCACCGAGCATATCCGCTATTTCATTGTATTTAAATCCGTCGTAATACAATAAAAAAGGGTTCCGGAATATTTCTGGTAATTCAAAAATTACAGCCTGCACTTCTTTCAGGTTAATACTGTTGATGGCATCATTAACCACAGCACCCTGATTGATATTAATCAGATACTCGTTGGGAGAAGCATCAAAAACGGTTTGTTGCTTTGACTTTCTTCTGTAATTATTAATAAAAATATTACGCATGATAGTATATAACCATGCTTTAATATTGGTACCAACATTGTATTTATCCCTATTGGCCAATGCCCTGTATAATGTTTCCTGGAAAAGGTCTTTTGCCTGTTCCTGATCCCTGGTAAGGGTAATTGCAAATGGCCTTAAAAACTCTGCATTACTGACCAGCATCTGATTAAATTCTATTGCAGCCATAATTTTGTTTATCTATTTATAATTCAAAACTAAACAAAATAAATAGAACTAAGTCTATATTTTGTTTAATTTATTTACGAAAAAGGTAAAACAAAATATTGCCTCTGTTATTTAAGCAGTTATGCAATTTCCAGTTTTACACCTTTCCCTAAAACAATTGAGAAAAGGTATAGAATTACAGATAAAAAAGAAAAAACGAGAGTTTCGAAAAAGGGAAATTAGAGTTTTCCGATATATTCCATTACAGCAGAAAGTGATTGTAGCAGGATTACATTGTCCGGAACTTTCTTTTTGTATTGCTGGCAAACCTGCCCCGAAATCAGAATCTTATAATCGGTTAAAGTGTTTTGCAGGTTGTGAAGGAATTTATCAAAATTAAAATTATGAGCAAGGGAAGTTAAATGACAATAGATGTGGGTGGTTTTTTTTAAACGGGCAACAAATTCCACATCTTTCAATGGCACATCAGCACCAAGGTAAATCGATTTTACACCTTTGTTTTTAAGCAGATAACTGATAAACAATAAACCCAATTCGTGGTGTTCCCCTTCCGGCAAAAACAATAAAACAGTTTCATTACTTGAAGGTTCTGTGTTACAATTTTCAATTCCAATAATAATTTTTTGCCTGATCAGGTTAGAAACCAGGTGTTCCTGAGCAGGATTCACATGGTTTGTAAGCCAAAGAATACCAATGCGCTCCAGGAAAGGAAAAATGATTTGAGTAATTGTTTTTTCAATTCCTTTAGCATGGATATAGTTATTTAAAGTCTGGTCTATTTTTTCAATTTCAAGATCTATCAGTAACTGAATCAAATCATTGACTATCCTTTCCTGTTGTGCCTGGCTTTGAGAAAGTGTTAGCAATTTATCATTGATTTCAGGAAGGGTCATTTTATCAATATGAGAGATTTTATACCCATATTTATTCAGCAATGCTATATTTAAAATTGCTTTTAACTCATCATTGCTGTAATGCCGGATATTTGTGTCTGAACGCTGGGGTTTAAGAAAAGAATAACGTTGCTCCCAAATTCTGATGGTATGCGCTTTTATGCCTGAAAGATTTTCAAGATCCTTTATCGTAAACGAATTCATATTTTCATTAACACTTACTTTTTTGAAAAGTTCAAATGACTACAAAATGATAAAAAAAACCTGTTTACAATGCTTTAGAAATATGATTCTTCACATTATAAACAAGTTCTGAAATAATTAATCACATTAAAAGAGTATACAATACATGTATACACTCCTTTAATATTAAAGTTTTAAACGCCGCAAATATTCCCCATAACCACTTTTGGCATATTTGTCAGCCAATAACAGTAATTGCTCCCTGCCGATAAAGCCCATACGGAATGCCACTTCTTCAATGCATCCTATTTTCTGGCTCTGTCTCTTTTCAATCACCCGTACAAATTCGCAGGAATCGCTTAAAGAATCAAAAGTACCGGTATCCAGCCAGGCTGTACCCCTGTTCATTACACCCACTTTTAATTGTTTATTTTCCAGGTATACCCTGTTTACATCGGTGATCTCATATTCTCCCCTGGGAGAAGGTGCAATATTTTTGGCAATTTCCACAACTGAATTATCATAAAAATATAATCCCGGAACTGCATAATTGGATTTAGGATGTTTAGGTTTTTCTTCAATAGACAACGCATTAAAATCTGTATCAAACTCTACCACCCCATATCTTTCGGGATCGTGCACTTCATAAGCAAAAATTGCGGCACCTTCCACATCATTAAAGGATTGTACCAGTTTGCTGAATCCGGAACCATAAAAAATATTATCTCCCAAAACAAGGGCTACTTTATCTTTTCCTATAAAATGTTCCCCAATAACAAAAGCCTGGGCCAGTCCGTTGGGTACTGCCTGAACTGCATAGGTAAAACTGCAACCTATTTCGCTGCCATTCCCCAGTAATTTCTGAAACTGAGCAGAATCTTCCGGAGTAGTAATAATCAGGATTTCATGAATCCCTGCCAGCATTAATACGGATAAAGGATAATAAATCATCGGTTTATCATAAATGGGCATCAGCTGTTTACTGATTCCCCGGGTAATTGGATACAATCTTGTTCCGCTTCCTCCTGCCAGTACAATGCCTTTCATAATATTAGAATTTTAAATTGTTTTTGATAGCTTCAAATGTGGGTAAAATTTTGTCTTTATCAGATAATAGCAACTCAGATTCGGGTAATTTCCAGTCGATATTTAATGAAGTGTCATTATAGACAATTCCACCTTCAGCTGCTTTATTGTAAAAATTATCGCATTTATAAAAGAACACAGCTTCCTCACTTAATACTACAAAACCATGCCCAAAGCCCCTGGGAACAAAAAACTGCAAATGATTTTCTTCGCTTAGTTCTACTGCTTCCCATTGCCCAAATGTTGCGGAATCTTCCCTTAGGTCAACAGCCACATCCAATACAGTGCCTTTCAGTACCCTTACCAATTTGGCCTGAGCAGAATCTCCCTGCTGAAAATGAAGCCCCCTTAGAACGCCTTTGGTGGATTTGGATTGATTATCCTGAACAAAGGATACATTTAAACCAATCAGGCTGGCAAAGCGCTGCTGGTTAAAACTTTCAAAAAAATAACCCCTTGAATCAGCAAATACGGTATCGTGGATAATAAAACAATCTTTCAGTTTGGTTTCTTGAACTTTCATTGCGCTTACTTAAAATATTGGTTATAATCAGTAGGTAATTTACCTGTTTGTATACATAGATTCATAATATTTGGCATAGGCACCACTGGTAATATTATTCAGCCATTCGGTATTTTCCAGGTACCAGTCAATCGTCTGACTTAACCCTTCCTCAAATGTTACAGTTGGTTTCCATCCCAGTTCCTTATTGATTTTGCTGGCATCAATGGCATAGCGCCGGTCGTGACCCGGGCGGTCTTTAACATAGGTAATCAAAGCTTCACTTTCTCCTTTAACACGACCAAGCTTTTCATCCATCAATGTACAGAGTAATTTTACCAGATCAATATTCCTCCATTCATTAAATCCGCCTATATTATAGGTTTCATCTGCTTTTCCCTGATGAAAAATCAGGTCAATAGCCAATGCATGGTCTTTAACAAATAACCAGTCGCGGGTGTACAAGCCATCCCCGTAAACCGGCAATGGCTTTTTAGTGATAATATTATTGATAAAAAGGGGAATCAGTTTTTCAGGGAAATGAAAAGGTCCATAATTATTGGAACAATTAGAAACCACCGTTTTCATATGATAGGTTTCTGCATAGGCCCTTACAAAATGATCGGAAGACGCTTTACTGGCAGAATAGGGAGAATTGGGGTGGTAAGGGGTGGTTTCCGTAAACAGCCCGGTATCTCCAAGGGCGCCATATACTTCATCAGTGGAAATATGGTAAAATAAATGACTGGAATAATCTGCTTTCCATTGATGCCTGGCTGTATTGAGCAAATTAACGGTACCAATGATATTGGTATATACGAAATCCAGCGGAGAAATAATGGACCGGTCAACATGCGATTCTGCTGCGAGGTGAATTACATCAGTGATGGCATGTTTGATAAAAACTTCGGTAATAGCTTCAGCATCCAGAATATTAACTTTTTCAAAATAATAATTGGGAGATTGGTCAATATCTTTCAGATTTTCCAGATTGCCTGCATATGTCAGGGCATCCAGGTTTACAATTTTATATTCCGGATATTTGGTTACGAACAATCGAACCACATGCGACCCAATAAAACCTGCACCACCTGTAATCAGTATGCTTTTCATATTGTAGGATTTAAATTTTTAGACTGTTAATCAATAATTTGTTCATGTTAATTTTATATATCACTCTATAATGCAATGCTTAAATTGCTGCTAATGCATTGAATTACACCTGATTTCTTTTATTTTTATCCTACTCCTCATCAGGATTTTCCCGTACCCGTTGTATGTTTTAACGGGCAGTTTTAATGCATTTAACAAAGCTACATGATTTGCCTGTTAGCCCGACAAACATATGTAAAATCTCTGTTTTACAATCTGAAAACAACACAAATTCAAAAAGACCTTGATATTATCAGGTTTTTTTAATGTTCCTGATCGGTAATAAGAAAATTCAGAAATGATCCTTTACCGGAATTCGTATAATTGTATTTATCTTCAATCCATACAAATATTTTCATGAATCAGAGATATTATGCTTTAGATGTTTTCAGAGGCGCTACAGTTGCCCTGATGATTATGGTAAATAATCCCGGCAGCTGGGAACATATTTTTTATCCATTGGAACATGCAAACTGGCATGGATGTACACCAACAGACCTGGTTTTTCCTTTTTTTCTTTTTGCTGTTGGGAATGCACTTTCGTTTGTAATGCCCAGGTTTGAAAGGGAAGGGACGGCTTATTTTTTGAAGAAAGTAGTCAAAAGAACTATCTTAATTTTTTTAATAGGGATATTTTTAAACTGGAGTCCTTTTGTAATGTATAATGGCAAAGGTGAACTGGTTGTAAAAACATGGACATGGCTGAACCGGGATGGCAATATTACAGGAATCCGTATAATGGGAGTATTACAAAGAATTGCTCTTTGTTATGGCCTGGGAGCCATGATAGTCTATTTTTTTAAATCCAGAGGTGCTTTTGTTTTCAGTGCTATTTTGTTATTAGGATATTGGGCACTTTGTTTACTACTGGGAAATACAGCAGATCCTTATAGTTTATCCGGTTGGTTTGGCACCAAAGTAGACATCGGTCTTTTTGGTGTGGCACATGTTTATAAAGGAGAAGGGGTGCCTTTTGACCCGGAAGGACTAGCCAGTATTTTTTCTGCTATTGTACAGGTAGTATTCGGATACCTTGCCGGGCAGTACATTCAGCAAAAAGGTAAAACCTGGGAAATGCTATCGAATCTCTTAATAGCCGGAATCATTTTAATTTTTGCCGGGTACTGCTGGGATATGGTATTCCCCATCAATAAGAAAATATGGACAGGTAGTTATACTATCTATACAACCGGATTGGCAATGATTTCTATAGGTATATTTATTTATCTGATTGAATTCAGGGAAAAGAAAGGTGCCTGGAGTAAATTTTTTGATGTTTTTGGAAAGAATCCTTTATTCATTTTTGTACTGAGTGGCTTTTTACCAAGAGTGCTGGGGTTGATCCGTTTACCCAATGGAATTGAAAACGGTCATCCGGTTTATCTTTCTCCCTTCGGCTGGTTTTATGAAGTAATTTGTAAAGATATTGCGAACGACCTTCGGGTAGGTTCTTTGGTATATGCATTGATATTAATCTTTTTTTACTGGAGTATTGTTTACTGGATGGATAAGAAAAAGATTTACATAAAAGTTTAACCGTTTAATATTAAAAATAAAACCAGCTCAGGCTGGTTTTTTCATACCTGCTTTTTTAAAATTCAATTGACTCAAAAAAATTATTAGTATAAAGTTTAAAATGCCTGCTTCAGTAAATCTTATATAAAAACACGCAAAAACATTCAAAACATTGCGTGTTTTTGCTATCTTGTCTTTTCAATCATTTATATGCAAAAAATAGTTTGGTCTGCCTTTTTTATATTGCTATTCGTACAACTTCCTGCTCAGGATTTTTTACGTCAAACAAAAGCATCTAAACACTGGGTGGATAGTACATTTAAAAGGCTGTCCAAAAAACAACGTATTGCACAATTAATGGTGATCCGGGCACAAAGCAACTGGGATAACCAAAAAACAGAAGAAGTTGCACAACTAATTAAGGATTATAATGTAGGCGGATTATGTTTTTTCCAGGGTGGGCCGGTTAGACAGGCAATGCTGACGAATTATTATCAGCAGATTGCCAAAACTCCACTGATGATTTGTATTGATGGGGAATGGGGATTGGGGATGCGGCTGGACAGTGTGATTAGTTTTCCTCGCCAGCTGATGATGGGTGCAACAGGAGATGCACAACTGGTATACCAATTTGGTAAAGCAGCCGGAAATCAATGCAGAAGAATGGGCATTCAGGTAAATTATGCCCCTGATGTGGATGTAAATAATAATCCGGATAACCCTGTAATTAATGACAGAAGTTTTGGCGAAGACAAATATAAAGTAGCCCTTTATGGAATTCAGTTTATGAAAGGTTTGCAGGAAATGAATGTAATGGCCTGTGCTAAACATTTTCCCGGGCATGGAGATGTGTCTGTAGATTCTCATAAAGACCTCCCTGTTATTAATAAGACAAGAGCACAGTTAGATTCACTGGAATTGTACCCTTTCCGGGAAATGATTAAAGCCGGTGTTGGTAGTATAATGATTGCACATTTGTTTATTCCTGCGATTGATACTATTGCTAACCAGGCAACTTCTTTGTCCAGAAAAACAGTTGCAGGTTTACTGAGAGATGAACTGCAATTTAAAGGGATCACATTTACAGATGCTTTGGAAATGCAGGGGGTAACCAAATATTACCCGAACGGGGAAGCATCCCTTCAATCCGTTATTGCCGGTAATGATATGTTGTGCTTACCGGGTGATATACCAGGCAGTATAGATAAAATATTACATGCTATCCGGCATAAAAAAATAAACAAAAAAGAACTCTATGCCAGGGTTAAAAAAGTACTACTGGCAAAATATAATTTTGGGTTACAATCATTTAAACCTATAGATACTACAAACCTGCCAGCCGATTTAAACAAGGAAACTCAATCCATTAATGTAAAAATTGCCAGCAATGCATTAACACTGCTGCGCAACAATAATCCGTCCATCGTACCGCTTTCAAAAGACAAAAAAGTAGCTTATATAGCCATCGGGGCTCCCAATGAAAATGTTATTGCTGCACAGGTAAGAAAGGATTACAATGCAGATGTTTACTTGTTTGCCCCCAAAGCTTCTATTGGTAACCAGGTAATGGATGACCTGCATAAGATTATTCCGGTTGATCAGGCAGACAGCAGTGCTGCTTTAAAATTGTTGAATTCCCTTCAGGAAAAAAATTACGATGCTATTATAGTAGGACTCCACAATTACAGCCGCAGGCCCGCCCATAACTTTGGAATCAGCAATGCATCCCTCTATTTGCTAAAGGAATTACAACTAATGAATCAGGTTTTTACATTGGTTTTTGGCAATCCGTATGCAGTTAAAAACATGTGCCAGGCCAATAACCTGCTGGTTTGTTATGAAGATGATGCGATTACGCAGTCCACCGCTGCCAAATGGCTTTCCGGTAACCTACAG